>SDBV01000277.1_pt1 | contig 71002 bp, 78 predicted proteins | sample 2277081 | NCBI WGS metagenome assembly SDBV01 (sample SAMN10402039, study PRJNA504765) | marine sediment metagenome | isolation source: marine sediment core GS10_PC15, 223 cmbsf | place: Arctic Ocean: Southern Knipovich Ridge | collected 2010
CGGTGACAGCACCGAGCTGACAATAGAGTTAATAACACCCATCGCTATGGAGGAAGGTCAGCGTTTCTCAATCAGGGAAGGCGGCCGGACCGTGGGCGCCGGGCGAATCACTAAGATTATTAAATAGATACTAGACAAATTGTTAGATAAGACGAGAACAATAAGAGTTCTCGTAGGAACATAAGGACTTGAGAAAATGGACAAAGAAGTCCGGGTTTTGAAATTGGAGGAATTTTGGCTGGCCAGAAAATACGTATAAGATTAAAAGCGTATGATCACGAGATAGTTGATCAGTCAGCTAAAAAGATCGTGGAAACGGTACAGAGAACCGGCGCGTCAATAGCCGGGCCGATACCGTTGCCAACGGCACGCAGTTTGTATTGCGTGATTCGATCGCCGCATGTGAACAAAGACTCGCGAGAGCACTTTGAGATGTGTACTCACAAACGGATGATCGATATTCTTGATCCTTCGCCGAAGACAGTCGATTCTCTTATGCGTCTCGACTTACCGGCGGGCGTTGACATTGAAATAAAATTATAATCAGAGTCTTAGCGGCTCGATTATAAGAATAATCATGACCGGATGTGACCTGAGCGATAAAGACGGCCAAGTCACAGGGGTCTGGCAGTGTGAGGAAAATATGCAAGGTCTAATTGGCAGAAAAATAGGAATGACACAGACGTTTACTGAAGATGATCGTTTGGTGCCGGTAACTGTTATTCAAGCAGGGCCGTGTGTAATAGCGCAAGTCAAGAAGCCCGAAACCGATGGTTATGGAGCGGTTCAGATCGGGTTCGGGGACAAAAAACTTGGGACTATAAGTAAAGCCAAGAAAGGCCATTTTTCAAGCGCTGGAGTTGAACCGGTAAGATATCTGCGAGAATTTCGTGTCGAGGACCCTGATAGCTATAAGGTCGGCGAAGTCTTGACTGTAGAGGGATTTTCAGAGGGAGAAAGAACGGATATAAGCGGATGGTCTAAAGGAAAAGGCTTTTCAGGTGTTATAAAACGTTGGAATTTTAAGGGTGGTCCGGGCGGGCACGGTTCTCACTTTCATCGCTCACCTGGCTCAATCGGTATGGCAGCGACCCCGTCAAGAGTGATTAAAGGCAAGAAGATGCCTGGACAGTTAGGGAATGTAAAAAAGACGGTGACAAACCTAGAGATAATCAAAGTTGACAAAGATCAAAATATTCTTTTGGTCAAAGGGTCTGTACCTGGCGCGAACGGCGCCTTGGTTCTAATAAAAAAGTCAAAAAAAGCGGGGGAAAGTAAGTGAAGACAGGTCTTTTTGATTCCAAGGGTAAGAAACTGAAAGATATTAAGCTCGAGCCCTCGGTCTTTGAGATAAAAGAAAACGTAGGGGTCGTGCACCAAGTTGTCAAAGCTCAAATGGGCGCGGCAAGATCCGGTACCGCCAGCACCAAAGGGCGCGCCGAAGTCCGAGGCGGAGGAAGAAAGCCCTGGCGCCAGAAGGGCACCGGACGAGCCCGAGCCGGTAGTTCTCGTTCACCGATATGGAAAGGCGGGGGAACCGTCTTCGGACCGACGCCAAGAGATTATGGAAAAAAAGTCCCGCGCAAAATTGGCAAGTTGGCGTTGCGATCTGTTCTAAGCGCAAAAGCCAAGGACGGAAGCCTGGTTATTATTGATAAACTTGGAATTAAAGAGCCGGCCACAAAAGAAGCCGTTGCGATATTGGACAACCTAAAGGTAGGGAACAAGGTCACTGTGGTTTTGGGGAACGATGATGGAGCCGCATTGAAGTCGATCAGAAACTTAAGTAAGGTCCGGGCGATAAAGGTCTCGGAGCTCAATCTCTATGATCTTGTCGATTGCTCAAACCTAGTCATAACCCAAGAAGCGCTTGATACAGTAACGGAGGTGCTCCGTGTTGAAAACGGCTAGAGAGATCATTAAGAAACCAATTATTTCTGAGAAGAGCTATGATTTAACGAATCAGAATAAATATACTTTTGAAGTAGATAAAAGTGCGACAAAACCTCAGATAAGACGAGCTGTTGAAGAGATTTTTAAAGTCGGGGTGACGAGCGTCAATACTATGAACAGAGAAGGCAAGATGAAGAAACAGGGATGGAGTAGCGGTCGTCGTCCAAGCTGGAAGAAAGCGATAGTAACCTTACGGGAAGGCGACAAGATTGAAGTATTCGAAGGAGGGACAAGCTAAGTTCTCATGGGCATAAAAAAGTTTAAACCAACGACTCCGGGGCGAAGGTTTGCCACAATCTCGGATTTTGAACAGATAACGAAGTCGAAGCCGGAAAAAAGCCTGACTCGGCCCCTGACCAAATCAGGGGGCAGAAATGCGAACGGGCGCATCACTACAAGACACATAGGCGGCGGTCACAAACGCAAATATAGAATAATTGATTTCAAGCGCAACAAGGACAATATACCTGCCCGAGTAGCGGCTATCGAATATGATCCGAATCGATCAGCGCGAATTGCCCTTCTATTTTACGCTGATGGGGAGAAGCGCTATATACTTGCTCCACAAACTTTGTCGGTTGACGACATGATAATGTCAGGCAAAGAAGCCGACATAAAGCCCGGTAACTCACTGGAATTGAGGCTAATACCACTTGGAACAGTGGTTCATGCGATTGAATTACAACCTGGTAAAGGGGCGCAGATGGCCAGATCGGCTGGGACATCAGCGCAGCTCGTAGCGAAAGAAGGCGAATACGCGCAACTGAAACTTCCCTCTGGGGAAGTGCGAATGGTGCTTCTCAACTGTCGGGCAACAATTGGTTATGTCGGCAACGCTGAGCACGAGATTCTTTCCGTTGGAAAAGCCGGCAAGAGTCGTTGGCTTGGCAAGCGGCCGACAGTGCGCGGCACAGTTATGAATCCTGTTGACCATCCGCACGGCGGCGGTGAGGGTAAATCCTCTTCGGGGCGACATCCAGTCACGCCTTGGGGCAAACCGACACTTGGTTTTAGAACGAGAAAAAGAAAACATTCAGATCGCCTAATTATTAGAAGAAGAAAGAAAGGTCGCTAGGGAGGATGGTTACGTGAGTCGTTCATTAAAAAAAGGCCCGTTTATAGACGCGAAAATATTGAAAAAGATCGAGGAAATGAACGCGATCGGCGACAAAGCCGTGATCAAGACATGGGCACGAGCGTCGACCATATTTCCTGAGATGGTAGGTCATACGATAGCGATCCACGATGGTCGAAAGCATGTCCCGATATTTATTAGCGAAAGCATGGTCGGACATAAACTAGGTGAGTTCGCGCCGACCAGAACATTTCGCGGGCATGCCAGGTCGGAGAGGCACACAAAGGTCCTATAAGATGGAAGATATTACGACAAGAGCTGTAGCCAAATTTGTACGGGTTTCACCCTCTAAGGCACAGCAAGTTGCCGGCTTAATAAGGGGAAAAGGCGCGGTTGAAGCTGAGAATATTCTAGAGTTTTGCACAAAGGGAGCTGCGGATAATGTTGGGAAAGTGTTGAAGTCCGCGATTGCCAACGCTGAGCGCAATCATGGTTTATCCCGCGACGAGTTGGTGGTAGCTGAAGCTTACGCAGATCAGGGGCCGACATTAAAGAGGATACGCCCGAGGGCGATGGGGCGAGCGGCGCCCATTAGAAAACGAACTAGTCATATAACTGTTGTCTTACGTGAAGAAAGTTAAAGGAGAGCGGATTTGGGTCAAAAAGTACACCCATTGGGGCTAAGGCTCGGCATAATTGAAGATTGGCGTTCTCGCTGGTTTGCGACGAAGGATTTTTCAAAGTTTCTTGAGGAAGATCTGAAAATGAGGCGCTGGATTGATAACAGGCTCGCCAAGGGCGCGATTTCGAAAGTTGAGATAGAGCGTGCCGGTGACAGAATCAAGGTAGATCTTCATTCAGCTCGACCCGGAGTTGTCATCGGGAAACGTGGCGCGGAAGTTGATTTGCTCAGAACTCAACTTGAAAAGCTTACGGGCAAGCATGTGCAAGTAAATATAATAGAAGTGGCGAGGCCCGAGTTGGACGCGACCCTGGTGGCTCAAAGTGTTGCTGAGCAGCTGGCAGCGCGAGTTGCATTCCGGCGGGCTATGAAAAAAGCGGTCATGACCAGCATGAAAAGTGGGGCTGCCGGAATAAAGATAAACTGTGCGGGGCGTCTAGGCGGTTCGGAAATGGCTAGAAGAGAATGGTACAAAGAAGGACGAGTGCCGCTTCACACATTACGAGCGAAAGTTGACTACGGGTTTGTTGAGGCCAAAACAACGTTTGGACGAATCGGCGTCAAGGTTTGGATATATCAAGGCGAAGTTTTTGGCTCAAGACTTGAAAGAGCAGAAGATGAGAGACAAAAACTGGGCTTAACTGAAAGGAAACGACCCGGTAGGGCTCCGGCTAAACCTAGAACTCAGGCATCACCGAAGACTGCTGCGGCAGAAGCCGGGATCGGGAAAAAAGAAGAGAAAAAAGTTGATCCGGGCATTGCGGCAATGGAAGAGAAAGAGGCCAAGGCAAAGCTTAGGGCAGATAAACCTAAAGCCAAGAAGACGGCAGGCGAACCGAAGCCAAAGACGACAAAGGTCGTCAAGGAAGAAAAGGGCAAAAAGAAAGCGACTGAAAAGACGGCAGCGAAACCGGCCGGCGATACAAAGAAAGCAGCTACGGCAAAAAAAGCCGCGACAGCAAAAGAAAAAACAGAGGCAAAGACTTCTAAAACAAAGAAAGCTAAGCCGAAGGCGGCAGCGAAACCCGCGGCAAAGAAGACCGAATTAAAGGCGACCGGAAAAGAAGCTAAGACAGAGCCTAAGACTAAGAAGGGAAAAGGCAGCAATGCTTCTACCAAAAAGGACTAAATACAGGAAAGTCATGAGGGGCCACCGGAGGGGCAGAGCGAAGGGTGGAGACCGAGTAACTTTTGGCGATTATGGACTCCAAGCATTGGAGGCGGCCTGGATAACAAATAGGCAGATAGAGGCGTCGCGTATCGCGATTACCCGTTACATAAAAAGAGGCGGGAAGACTTGGATCACAGTCTTTCCCGACAAACCCGTTACTGAGAAACCCGCCGAGACGCGAATGGGTAGCGGTAAAGGAAATCCGGAATATTGGGTAGCGGTCGTCAAGCCGGGTCGGGTAATGTTTGAAATAGCAGGCGTGAGCGAGGCTGTAGCGAAAGAAGCTATCCGACTGGCATCTCACAAGCTGCCCATAAAGACACGTTTCGTTCATCGTCATGAGTAGGTGTTGATATATGAAAACTGCGGATATTAGGGATTTAAGTGATGAGGAATTATCCAAGAAACTGGATGAAGCAAAAGAAGAACTGTTTAACTTGCGGTTTCAGCTGGCTACCGGCCAATTGGATAATTTCATGCAACTAAAGGAATCCCGCAAATTAATCGCTCGTGTTCAGACTATTCAAAGAGAACGCGAGCTTGAGTTGACAAAGACGGAGCGAGAAATTGGTTGAGAGAGCGAAAAGAAAAACTAGAGTAGGGCGCGTTACAAGTGATAAGGCTGACAAAACAATCTCTGTAGCCATAGAAAGGCTTGTCAGGCATAGGTTGTACAAAAAAGCGACTTTGAGGACGAATAAACTTATGGCCGATGATCCGAAGAATGAAGCTAGAATCGGTGATCTTGTTCAGATAATGGAGACGCGACCTATGAGCAAGAATAAGCGATGGAGATTGATCAGTGTTATTGAGAAGGTAGAAGAGCTGTGATTCAACAAGAATCAATTTTGAAGATAGCCGATAACACAGGCGGACGAGTTCTCTTGTGTATTAGAGTGCTTGGTGGTACTCGCCGTCGCTACGCTCGCGTTGGTGATGTCATCGTTGGCACAATTAAACAGGCGATTCCGGGAGGAAGCGTAAAAAAGGGAGAAATTGTCCGGGCAGTCATCGTTAGAACGAAAAAGGAAAGAAGGCGTTCTGACGGCACCTATATTCGGTTTGACGATAACGCGGCTGTTATTCTAACTGAAGACGAGAACCCAAGAGGGACAAGAATTTTCGGGCCGGTGGCTCGGGAATTGAGAGATAAAAATTATATGAAAATTGTGTCACTTGCGCCGGAGGTGCTTTAAGTGGCTGTTGTAGAAATCAGAAAAGGCGATCGAGTGGTAATACTTGCCGGTAAGGAAAAAGGCAAGCACGGCAAAATCTTGCGCGTTTTACCAAAAAAGGAGAGGGTCGTTGTTGAAGGCCTTAATCTTATAAAGAAGGCCGTCAAGCCGACGCAGAAAAATCCGCAAGGCGGTATCATCGATAATGAGGGTTCTGTAAACGTCTCTAATGTTATGTTACTCTGCCCGAGCTGCGATGAACCTTCACGTATCAAGCATCAAATAAATGCGCAGGGCAAAAGTATAAGAGTATGTCGAAAATGTGAAGCTGAAATGGATAAGGGATAAACGGTGGCGCCAAGACTTAAAGAAAAATACGAAAAAGAAATCATCAAAGGGTTACTTGAGAAACTTGGAAAAGGCAATCGCTATGAACTCCCGATTCTTGAGAAGATAACGGTGAACATGGGAGTTGGAGAGGCGACCCAGAATGCTAAAGTTCTGGACGCTTGTATGGTAGACATGGGAATTATCACCGGTCAAAAACCAAAAATAACGAGGGCCAAGAAGTCGATTGCCGGTTTTAAATTACGAGCCGGCCAGGCAATAGGCTGCATGGTGACTCTTCGAGGCGATAGGATGTATGAATTCCTGGACCGCCTGCTTTCGATAGCAATTCCCAGAATAAGGGATTTTCGCGGGCTCAAAGTGAGCTCGTTTGACGGTCGTGGAAACTACTCGCTTGGAATCTCCGAGCAATTAATATTTCCCGAGATAGATTACGATAAAATTGAAGGTGTCCATGGCATGGACATTACTGTCACGACAACAGCAGAGGATAATGAGGCTGGTTTTGCGCTACTGAAGGCACTGGGGTTTCCCTTTAAGACAGACCGCAAGGAAGTCGGCTAAGTTGTATATAAATGTTCATGTATATTGTGAAGTAGAGCGGGAGGATAGGTAATTGGCAAAGAAATCATTGATTGCCAAACAAAAACGGCGACCAAAATACAAGACCAGAGCGTATAGCAGATGTGTGCGTTGCGGTCGGCCGAGAGCGTATTATCGCAAATTCGGTATTTGTCGTATATGCCTGCGGGAAATGGCCCATCGCGGTCAGATTCCGGGCATGGTCAAAGCTAGCTGGTAAAGGAGGCTAAACATGGCTATTTCTGATCCGATAGCAGACATGCTTACCAGGATAAGAAACGCTTATCAAGCGATGCATAAAGAGGTTCAGATGCCGTCGTCAAAAACTAAAGTTGAGATTGGCAAGATTTTGGCTGAAGAAGGCTATATAAAGGGACACAGGATAATAAAGGAAGGCTCAAGAGTCATTCTTGAGTTGGAATTGAATTATGGCCCCAATGACGAACAGGGCATAAGCGGTATTAAGCGAATAAGCAAACCCGGTTTGCGTGTTTACGCAAAAAAGGATCAAATACCAAGGGTGCTTGGTGGTTTAGGGATTGCTATTTTGTCGACGTCACGAGGGTTGATGACAAGTCAAAAAGCTTTGAAGAGTCAGATCGGCGGCGAGGTGTTGGCGTTTGTCTGGTAAGTCCTTAAATATGGATTGGCGAAGATGCCAATGCCGGAGCCTGGTTGAGCAGAGAGGAACTTAATGTCTAGAGTTGGCAAGAAACCTATTGATATACCGGTAGGTGTAGAAGTACAAATAACGGGACAAGAGGTTAGCGTTAAAGGCCCAAAAGGTGTGCTCAGCAGCGAGTTTACGTCAGACATGCAGATTGAAAAAGCTGAGAACCAAATTGTGGTCAAGCGCCCGAGTGATGAACCGATGCACCGTTCTCTGCATGGATTGACCAGAACAATGATTAACAATATGGTTCTAGGGGTCAGCGAGGGTTTCACGAGGACCCTTGAGATAGTAGGTGTTGGGTACAAAGCGACCAAAAAAGGTGAAGGTTTGGAGATAGCTGTCGGATATTCAAACCCGATCACGGTTGATCCGGTGAAAGGTATTACTCTTGAGGCCCCGATCCCGACAAGGATCAAGATAAGCGGCGCCGACAAGCAGAAGGTCGGAGAAGTCGCGGCTCAGATCCGGTCGCTGCGCCCGCCCGAGCCATATAAGGGCAAAGGCATTAAGTATGAAAATGAGAGAATACGAAGGAAAGTCGGCAAGACCGCGAAATAATTTTCGGAAGAAATGCTTGATAATCTCGAGAACGTTTGTTGTGTAGGTCTGAAATAAGTGGATCAGAAGGTTATATCAAAAATGGATAAAACGAAAGCAAAAACAAGAGCACGAGAAAAGCGGCACATGCGGGTCAGGGCAAAAATTGTTGGCACAAAAGAGAGGCCGCGATTGAACGTTTATCGGAGCAACGCCGGTATCTACGCTCAAATAATCGATGACTCAGTTGGCGAAACGCTTGTGAGCGCCTCAACAGTGGACAAGAAAGTCCGGGATAAGCTTCGCGGATCGTGCAATAAGAAAACCGCGGCTCTCGTCGGTGAGCTTGTGGCCCAAAGAGCGATAGAGGCCAACATCAAAACCGTCGTATTTGATCGCGGCGGTTATGTTTACCACGGTCGGTTAAAGGCCTTGGCGGACGCCGTCCGATCAGGCGGAGTGAACATCTAAGGGGGACCTATTGGAGAGAATTGACCCAAAACAGCTCGAACTTGAAGAAAAAGTAGTCTATATAAATCGCGTCGCGAAAGTAGTAAAAGGCGGTCGTCGTTTTCACCTGAACGCACTGGTTGTCGTAGGTGATCGTGATGGTCATGTCGGTTTTGGGTTTGGGAAAGGCAAAGAGGTTCCTGTTGCGATTCAAAAAGGCATTCAAGAAGCAAAAAAGAGTCTTTTCAAAGTGTCTCTAGCCGGAACCACTATTCCGCACCAGATAATAGGGCGCTTCGGCGCAGGGCAAGTGCTGCTCAAACCTGCTTCGCCGGGAACGGGATTGATTGCCGGAGGACCGGTCAGAGCTGTGTTGGAGTTAGCGGGAGTTCGCGACATATTGACCAAATCTCTTGGCAGCGCCAATGCGATAAATGTGGTACACGCCACTGTAACTGGTCTTAAGGGCTTGCGGAACCCTGAGGATGTAGCCGCGTTACGTGGAAAGACAGTTGAAGAGATTACAGGCAAGACAGAAGAAGTGAAAACGGGCAAGGAGAAGAAATAGTGGCGACCTTGCGAATAACCCAAGTCAAAAGTTTGATTGGCCGGCCTCAAGATCAGCGGGCAACCGTCAAGGCATTGGGCTTAAAAAGAATTAGGCATACAGTGGAAAAAGCAGACTCTCCGGTAATTCGGGGAATGGTTCGCAAAGTGGTGCATCTAGTTGAGATGGAAGAAATCAGTAAATAGAACGAAGGGAGTGCGATGAGGTTCGCGAGGATCTCGAAAAAATTATGCGAATTCATGATTTAAAACCGGTTCCCGGTTCAATAAGGAAAAGAAAGCGCGTGGGTAGGGGCCGTAGTTCAGGCTACGGAAAGACCTGTGGTCGGGGGCAAGACGGCCAGATGTCTCGTTCGGGATCGAGCAGACGACTGGGTTTTGAGGGCGGACAGAATCCGCTTCAAAGGAGGCTGCCAAAGCTACCTGGTTTTACGAATCGGTTCAGGAAGGTCTTTTCGATTGTAAATATTTCCCGGCTTGAAGAATTTGAAGACGGAGCTGTAATCGATAGAGAAGCGCTGGTTTCAAGAGGAATGATAAGAACGGATCAAAAACCCATTAAGATTCTTGGCGACGGGGATCTGAAAAAGAAATTAACAGTTAAAGCTAGTGCCTTCACGACAGGGGCTCGCCGGAAGATAGAGGAAGCCGGCGGAAAAGTTGAGGTCTTAAGTTGATCGAAGCGATTCGCAACGCTTTTAAGGTCCCTGATTTACGTCAGAAAATTATTTTCACGTTAACGATAATTGCTGTTTACAGGTTCGGGGCACACGTTCCGGTTCCTGGTGTTGACACAAAAGCGATAAAAGCGCTGTTCACTAATGAGGCTGGAGTCCTGGGTTTTCTAGATTTATTCTCGGGTGGCGCGTTATCAAATTTCGCTATTTTCGCCTTGGGCATCATGCCTTATATCACCGCCTCAATTATTATGCAGCTTCTCACCGTCGCGATCCCGACGCTTGAGCAGTGGCAAAAAGAAGGCGAAGTCGGGCAGAAAAAGATCACGCAGATGACGAGATATCTCACTTTGGTCCTGGCCGTTATCGAAGCTACGGGCTATACGATCTTGTTCCAGTCCCAGTTGATGGAACAGGGCGCGGCGCCATTTTCCGCCCTCGATAAATACCTTGTTGTGGTGACGCTCACGGCCGGTACGGCCATGGTTATGTGGTTAGGTGAGCTGATTACTCAAAAAGGGATCGGCAACGGGATGTCAATAATGATTTTTATTTCAATAATTTCAAGCCTGCCGCAATCACTGTTAACTACTTTCAAAGTGATTAACCCATTTGGTATCGTGATCCTCCTGGCCGCGATGTTGGGCATGATCGTCGCTATTATTGTCATGGAGCAGGGTCAGAGAAGAATTCCTATCCAGTACGCTAAGAGAGTCGTTGGGCGCAAAATGTATGCCGGAGGCAACACCTACATTCCCCTAAAAATAAATTCAGCGGGTGTTATCCCGATTATCTTCGCATCTTCGCTCATGATTTTTCCGGCGACTATCGCGAACTTTTTTCCAGGCAATAGTTTTTTTGAAGTCGTCAAGGATGTCATGTTGCCGGGCTCGATTATAAGAGTATTTTTTATGGGAGCGCTTATCGTCTTCTTCACATATTTTTATACGGCAATAGTTTTCAACCCGATTGAAATCTCCGATAACATAAAGAAGTATGGTGGTTTTGTTCCAGGGGTTCGACCCGGAAAGCCGACCGCCGCCCACTTGGATCGCGTCCTTAACCGAATCACTCTGCCGGGGTCTCTCTTTCTGGCGTCAATTGCAATTATTCCCGATATTTTCGGCGCGCAATTGGGTGTCCCCTTGCTGACCGCCTTTGGAGGTACGTCAATTCTAATCATGGTTGGTGTGGCATTAGAGACAATGAAGCAACTTGAATCGCAGCTCATGCAGCGTCATTACGAGGGATTCTTGAAATGAACATTGTTTTACTTGGTCCTCCGGGAGCGGGTAAAGGAACTCAGGCTATACAGATATCAAAATATCATCAGATACCGCATATTTCGACAGGCGATATGTTCCGTCGGGCCGTGGCCGACAAGACAGAGTTGGGACTAAAAGCGAACGAGTACATAAACCGCGGTGAGCTGGTCCCCGATGACATAGTCATAGGCATAGTCAAGCAACGCCTTAAGGAAACCGATACCGAGCAAGGTTTCTTGCTCGACGGTTTCCCCCGGACCGTGGCTCAAGCAGAGGCTCTATCGTCGGCCTTGGCGCAGAGTAATAAAAAGCTGGATAAGGTCTTAAGCATAGAGGTGGCCGAGGACGAACTGATACAACGTTTAACCGGTCGACGGACGTGCCGGAGTTGCGGAAAAGTATATCATCTGGTTTTTGAACCGCCAAAATCGAGTACGACTTGTGATGTCTGCGGAGGAGAGCTCTGGCAACGCGAAGATGACATTGAAGAAACGGTTCGAAATCGTCTCAGAGTTTATAAAGAACAGACTGTACAATTAGTTGACTATTATCGCGAACTTGGTCTCTTGGCCGCAATTGACGGTCGCCAGGATGTTCAAGCGGTCTTCGACGAAATTGAAGAAATCTTGCAGGTATGATCGTTTGTCGATCAAAGGCTGAGGTTGACAAGATTCGTGAGGCGGGTCTGATTGTGGCTGATGCGCTTGATCTGGCAAAGAAGATAATAGAGCCCGGAATAATGGCAACGGAAATTGATGCCGAATTAGAGGCGCTGATTATCAAGAATAAGGCTAGACCTGCGTTCAAAGGTTACAGAGGATATCCGGCAGCTACTTGTATCTCAGTAAATGAGGTTGTTGTTCACGGGATACCGGGAGGCCGTAAACTTGAAGAGGGTCAGCTTGTGGGTGTTGATGTGGGGGTCGAATTAAATGGTTATTTTGCTGACGCGGCTATTACTTTCGCGGTTGGCCTGATAAGTGATGAGTTTAGTAGGTTGAAAGCGGTTGGAGGAGCGGCACTTGTTGCCGGGATATCGATGGCTGTGGCCGGGAAACACCTTTATGATGTTTCAGCGGCGATTCAAAATGTTGCTGAGACCGGTGGTTATACGGTCGTGCGAGAGTTTGTCGGCCATGGGATAGGAAGGGCAATGCATGAGGAGCCCCAGATTCCAAACTACGCGCCCAGTGGGCGCGGGCCGAGGCTGGATAAGGGTATGGTTTTAGCTCTCGAGCCCATGGTAAACGCAGGTGTATTTGAGGTTGAGGTTTTAGATGATCAATGGACTGTGGTCACAAAAGACAGAAAACCGTCGGTCCATTTCGAGCACACGATCGCGGTAACAGACACTGAGCCTTTGATTCTTACCGCTTTGTAGACGAGGTGGCTCTGTTCTGTTAGAATTATCATTTTGCGAACTTGCAAAAGCGATAAGTGTATGACAGCCGGGCGAGAGACTGGTTTAAGGAAGTGAGCTGTTGGCAAAGAAAGAAGAAGCCATTGAGGTAGAAGGCAAGGTAGTTGAGCCTCTACCCAATGCGATGTTCCGCGTAGAGCTAGATAATGGACATAAAGTTCTCGCTCATATTTCAGGCAAGATGCGTATGCATTACATACGTATTCTACCTGGGGATAAAGTAGTTGTTGAGCTTTCACCGTATGATTTAAGTCGCGGGCGAATAGTTTACAGATATAAATAGAAGTTGTATAAGCTGGTCTAAAAGAACCACGAATAGGTAAAACTAGTGGTGAAAAGAGAAAAAGAGAGATTTCATAAATATGAAAGTAAAACCGTCTGTCAAAAAGATATGTGAAAAATGTAAGATTATCCGACGGCAGGGAAAAGTAATGGTCATTTGTGATAACCCACGTCATAAGCAAAGACAAGGGTAAGAACGATCAAAACTAGTTCTGTCGGACAAGACGGGTATGTTGTCTGTGTGCCTATAGGGCACGGTTTTAGATAGGTTTATAGCGATCAGAAATTGGAGGATTTAGTTGGCGCGTATTGCTGGAGTTGATTTACCGAGAGAAAAAAGAATAGAGATTTCATTGACATATATTTTTGGCATCGGTATATCCGTGTCGAGAAAGATATTAAGCGAGGCCAATATCGATCCAAACACTCGCACACACAATCTGACTGATGACGAAGTTGTCAGACTTCGAGAGCTGATCGATAAGAATCACAAAATCGAGGGAGACCTGCGACGTGAAGTTTCTCAGAACATTAAGAGACTGATGGAGATAGGTGGCTATCGAGGGCTCAGGCACAGGCGGGGTTTGCCGGTGAGAGGCCAGAGAACACACACAAATGCCCGCACGAGGAAAGGTCCTCGAAAGCAAGTGGGCGCGAAGAAGAAAGCGAGGTAGTTTTTAGTTGGTCAAGAAAAAAACGGCAAAAACACGGGTCAAGCGTCGGGAGCGGAAAAATATTCCGTTTGGTCAGGCTCACATAAAATCAACATTCAACAACACTATTATCTCGATTACTGATAATGAAGGAAATATGATCAGCTGGGAAAGTTCGGGCAGCATCGGGTTTAAGGGTTCGCGAAAAAGTACGCCTTTCGCGGCGCAGCTGGCAGCCGAGGCAGCTGCGAAAAAAGCACAAGAACATGGCGTTCGTAAAGTTGAGGTTTTTGTAAAAGGGCCGGGTTCCGGCCGTGAAACAGCGATAAGGTCACTGCAGGCAGCGGGGTTGGAAGTTGCCAGCATAAGCGATGTAACGCCCGTACCGCACAATGGTTGTCGCCCGAAAAAACGAAGACGGGTTTAGCAACATCGAAAAAAGGAGTATTTAATTGGCCAGATACACAGGTCCAGTATGTAAAATATGCAGGCGGGAAGGGATGAAGCTTTTCCTGAAAGGAACACGCTGCAATGGCGAAAAGTGCGCTTTGGAACGGCGAGCTTATCCGCCTGGCCCACGAGCTCGAAGGCGTCCAAAAGTTTCTGAATATGCCAGGCAGTTACGTGAAAAACAAAAAATTAAGCGCACTTATGGTTTGCTTGAAAAGCAATTCCGTAACTACTATAAAAAAGGGGCCAAGCAGAAGGGCATAACAGGCGAGAATCTTCTACGTCTCCTGGAGCTCCGATTTGATGATATTATCTATCGCGCTGGTTTTGCTTTTTCGCGGTCTGAGGCTCGCCAATTAATTGGGCACAATCATTTCACTATTAACGGCAAGCGTGTAAACATCCCATCATATCGGCTAAAAGCGGGCGATGTTTTCGCGTTAGCGCCAAAGGCCAAGGCTAAAGCTCGTGCGCAGGAGGCAACCGCCTCTTCCTCGAAAAGCGAGATACCGGAATGGCTTGAAGTCGATGGCAAGAATTTAACCGGTAGAGTCAGAGAATTACCAACAAGAGAACAAATAAGAATGCCTTTTGATGAACAGCTTGTTGTTGAGCTATATTCCAAGTAGGCAATGAGGGGGAACCTGGATGATCGAGTTTAAAAGGCCGCATATATCGGTTGATGAAATTAATGAAAACTCCGCTTGTTTCATGATTGAGCCCTTAGAGAGGGGATTTGGCTACACTTTAGGAAATTGCATGCGACGAGTGCTTCTCTCTTCTTTGCCTGGTGCAGCGGTCACATCTCTTAAGATTGAGGGCGTAGATCACGAGTTTGCGACCATCAGAGGTGTTCGAGAAGACGTTACTGATATTATCCTTAATATTAAGGAAGTGGTATTGAAGTTAAACGGCGAGTCTGAAGCTACATTGCGATTGTCTGTCAAAGGGCCAAAAACCGTGGTGGCAGGGGACATAACTTATCCGGCCGGTGTTGAAGTCTTAAATTCCGATAAGGAGATAGCAACATTAAACAAGGTCGGTAAATTGGAAGCTGAATTCACTGTTGAGAAGGGCCGGGGCTACAATTCCGGAGAGCGTAATAAAAAGGCGTCTGATCCTATTGGCATAATACCGATTGACTCAATTTTTACGCCTGTGAAGAAAGTCGCGTATGACGTGGAACACACAAGAGTTGGTCAGCGTACTGACTATGACAAGCTGTTGTTGACCGTAGAGACAAACGGCAGCATTACGCCTAAGGAAGCTGTTAGCCTGGCAAGCCAGATTATCAATGAGCACATGATGCTCTTCGCGGAACAGATAGAGGAGGAAACACAGGAGAGCGTTTTTATGCCTGAGGAAAAAGAGCAGGTTACAGCGCTCGCGTCGCCGATAGAGGACTTGGAGCTTTCCGTTAGATCATATAATTGTCTTAAGAGACAAGGCATAGACACACTGGAGCAGCTGCTTGACTGTACGGACGTAGATTTAGTTAACATCCGGAACTTCGGGTCTAAGTCAATCGACGAAGTTAAGAACAAACTAGTCGAGATGAATCTGTCACTTAAGTCTGCAAAGTAGAGGTTTTATGAGACATAAAAAAAAGGGACGCAAAATGGGCACAGGAGCCAGTCATCGCAAGCTCATACTTGGGACGATGGCGGCCCAATTAATTGAGCATGAACGCATTCAAACGACTGAGGCGAAGGCGAAAGAGCTCAGAACTGTTATAGACGGCATGATTACCCTCGCGAAGCGTGGCGATATAAGCGCCAGGCGTAAAGTTCTTGGCAACATTAAGGACCGCGCGTTGACGCACAAGCTTTTCACTGAGATCGCCGAGAAGTATGCTGAGCGGGCCGGTGGTTACACCAGAATCGCCAAGATCGGGCCGCGGCCCGGGGATGGCGCGCCAGTCGTTATAATCGAGCTAGTCTAGGGAGATTAGACAGGAAACAAACAGTCCCCTAAAAACTATTATGTCCATCTCTCTCCAAGAATCAGCTTTCAGCTATTTGTTGCCAAACAGTCGGGAGATAAAGGCCCTCTCGCCGATCACTTTGGCGATCGAGCCGGGTGAGTTTCTGGCGATTGTAGGCGCTAACGGCTCTGGCAAGTCGACGCTGGCAAAACTTATGAATGGGTTGCTCATCCCGACAACGGGCACCGTTGAGATAGATGGTCGAGACACCGGGGACCCCGCCAACACTCTTTTTGCCCGCCGGACAGTGGGCCTCGTCTTTCAAAACCCGGATAACCAGTTAGTCGCCACAATCGTCGAGGACGATGTGGCCTTCGGGCCGGAAAATCTCGGGTTGCCTCCTGATCAGATAAGGGACCGTGTCGATGAATCCCTGAAGGCTGTAGACATGCTCGAGCATAAAAATGAGGATCCACATAATCTTTCTGCCGGTCAGAGACAGAAGGTGGCTGTGGCTGGTATCTTGGCTATGAAGCCCAAATATCTGGTCATGGACGAGCCGACATCTATGTTGGATCCTCTGGGCCGGTCTGAAATTCTCAAAACGCTTAAAGATCTTCGGAGCTCGATATCTATTGGCATTGTCTATATCACCCACATCATTGAAGAAGCAGCTGAAGCTGATCGCGTCTTGGTTTTGAGCGGCGGGAAGGTACAAGCGTGCGGTCCGCCGCATAAGATATTGTCTGATGAAGGTCTGATGGAGCGGGCCTCTTTATACCTAACTCGGCCCAATATATTGGCAAAAAGTTTGTCAGAAAAGGGTGTTCCCGTCAGTCCCACCCTTCTCACAGTCGAGGAGGTAGTTAAGGAGCTGTGCTCATTGAAGTTAAAGAAGTAGATTTTACATATTTGGGCGGAAGCAAGGCTGCCAAGTGCGCTTTGAGCGATATTTCGCTCACCGTGGACAACGGTGAGTTTCTGGGCTTGATCGGACCTACGGGTTCGGGCAAAACGACATTGGTCCAGATTCTGGCTGGTTTGGTCGAGCCAATCTCAGGACGGATATTATTCGAGAATAACGATATTTGGCGAGAACCCCGGCTATTAACTAAAAGGCGTAGCCTGGTGGGTCTTGTATTTCAAGAACCCGAGAAACAACTTTTTGAGATGACCGTCGAGGAAGATATCGCCTTTTGGCCCCGAAACCTAGGTCTTGACGCCGATGAGATTTCAGCTCGTACAAAAAGAGCACTTGAAGCGGTGGGGCTGGATTATGAATTATGCGCAAAGCGCTCGCCTTTCGATCTAAGCGGCGGAGAGATGCGTCGGGTGGCGATCGCCGGCATACTTGTGATGGAACCAAAGGTACTCATACTCGATGAGCCAACTGTAGGTCTTGACCCCAAAGGAAAGATCGACCTAATGGAGAAGATCAAGAAATTAAATGATGGGGGAACGGCGATAATTTTTGTTTCACACGATATGGACGCGATCGCTGAGCATGCTCACAGAGTCGTCGTGCTCGATCAGGGGAAAGTCATCCTTGACGATGCGCCGCTGAAAATCTTCGGTCACGGTGACCTGATAAAAACGATCGGGCTCGAGGTGCCGGCGGCGATCAGGATAGCTTCCCGTCTGCGTGAAAGCGGTTTTCAAATTCACGCGGCTTATCTGAGAGTCGATCAGCTGGAGAGAGACATTTTGGCCGCCATCGCTGGGCCGAGCGTATGAGCGGAAGATCTTTGGCGCTCGGTCAATTTTATCCGGCGGAATCACCTCTTCATTCACTTGATCCGCGGGTGAAGCTCTTCTTGACTATGACACTGATCATCTCCCTGTTTCTCATCGATAATATCGCGATCTTGCTTGGCTCCGCAATTCTGGTCCCCATTTTGGCGATGGTGGCCAAGTTGCCTTACAGGTGGATATTGAGGGGCATTCGCCCACTCTTTTTCATACTTGGCTTCACCTTCTTAATCCATTTGTTTCTGACTGAAGGAGAGCTGTTTTTCAAGCTGGGTCCGTTGACCGCCACGTGGGACGGTCTGATCAAAGGGATATTTTATAGCGCGCGGTTGGTGCTGGTTATCCTCTTTTCATCGTTCATTACGCTGACGACTTCACCGGTCCAGCTGACAGACGCGATAGAGTCGTTCTTCAACCCGCTTAAGATTATTAAATTTCCGGCCCACGAAATCGCGCTGATGATGACGATCGCACTCCGCTTTATCCCGACGATACTAGGTGAAGCTGAAACAATAATGAAAGCGCAGAAAGCCAGAGGCGCCAACTTTGATTCCGGCAACATTCTTAAGAGGGCGCGCAGTTTCGTACCTCTGCTGATTCCTCTGTTTATCAGTTCGTTTCGCCGGGCCGATGAGTTGGCTCTGGCTATGGAAGCTCGAGGCTATGCCGGTGGAGAGGGAAGGACTCGATTGCGGCAACTCAGGATCGGACGCTCTGATCTGGCTTGGCTCACAATAGGCCTTTTATTGATATTCTCAATTCTAGGGATAAGCTGGTGGGCTTGAGAAGCTGGTGCTTGGTGCTAGAGTATGACGGTGGACGATATTGTGGTTGGCAAGTGCAGCCGGACGTGCCTTCAATTCAGGCTGAGGTCGAGTGGGCGCTGTCGACGATCCTAAGAGAACCTGTTTCCTTGAGCGTAGCGGGGCGGACAGATACCGGTGTGCACGCCCGCGGCCAGGTCGCCGGCTTTAAGACGAGCGCGGAGTTTGTCCCGGATTGTCTGTTGTGGCAGGTTAACGGGGTTTTGCCTGATGACATTGTTGTCCGCGAAGTAAAGTCGGTCAGCGATGATTTTGACGCCCGTCGATCAGCTAAACACAGAACCTACAGTTACCTGATATTAAACCGCCCCTTTGGGTCAGCTTTTTGGAGACAGCACAGTTGGTTTGTGTCAAAACCGCTCAACATCATCGAGGCGGAAAAGGCGGCAAAGCATCTGGTCGGTGCTCATGATTTTTCCGCTTTTACCGTCGCCAAAGAGGGCCCAATGATCCGTCGCGTTGCCGAGCTCAAGATTTATCGCGAGCCTGGCTCTAATCTGGTTTTAAGTGACGAAACTCAAACGGAAGGACTCATCAGCGTTAGGATCACCGCCAACGCTTATCTTCACCACATGGTTAGGCTGATCGTCGGCACTTTGGTTGACGTCGCCACAGGCAAACTCACGCCCGACCAGGTAAGTCAGATACTGGACTCCAGGGATGTCGGTCAGGCCGGCCCTCGTGCTCCCGCCAGGGGTCTGTGCTTGGAAAGTGTAGATTACTAACAAGCGTTGCTGATGGCGGCCCAAAAGATGTTGACATCAGTTCACGAGTTACTGCTGAGAGGCAGCGCTGATTTTGTTTGGTTGTCACGACGCCGGGGTCTAGGTTTCGCGCGGCTATTTGCCAAATCTTCGCAAAGAATTCATAATTCTGTTCTATCCTTCTATTGGACTTGTGCCCAAGCGGCCATTATAAGAAAGGGAAAAGGGTGACGGATTTAAAAAAGATATTGGTTGTTGAGGACGAGAAGAAGATATCTGATGTCATTAAAGCTTATCTTGAGCGTGAGGGATATCTGGTAAGTACAACGCCATCGGGGAAAGAGGCGCTCCAGTTGGCCGAGACGGTCAAACCCGATCTGGTCGTACTCGATTTAATGTTACCCGATCTTACCGGCGAAGAGGTCTGCGCCAGTCTCCGTCGCAATTCAGACGTGCCGATAATCATGGTTACCGCGAAAACCGCGGAAGATGATCGTATACATGGTTTGGATATCGGGGCCGACGACTATCTTACGAAGCCGTTTAGTCCCAGAGAGCTTGTGGCCAGGGTAAAATCAATTTTGAGACGCACACATAGCGATGAAGAATTTCTGGCGGAAAAGATATCTTTCAATGATGAGCGATTGGTAATTGATATCACCAGGCACGAGGTGAGAGTCGATGATCAGGTAGTGGCTCTCACCCCTCATGAATTCAAGCTTCTGTCAACTCTGTCTCGTCACCCGGGCCGGGTTTACAGCAGGTACGAGTTGATAAACAGAGTACAGGGTTATGACTATGAGGGCTACGAGCGCACAATTGACGCACATGTAAAGAACCTGAGGCAAAAAATTGAAAAGGAGCCAAAGACGCCAAGATATATTAAGACTGTTTTTGGAGTAGGTTACAGATTTGAGGATAAATAGGCTCTGGCAAAAATTGGCGATCGGTTTTGTGGCTGTGGCGGTCGCGTCCATAATTGTTCTCTTTGCCCTGGTAAATTTTGTTGTCGATACTCAGTTTCAGGGCTATATAGGCGATCGCGAACGCACGTCATATCAAAGGTTGGGGCAGTCGATAGCGGCTCTTTATTTAGAAAGCGGCGGCTGGGATGGACGATTATTGGAAAGTCTCCCGCATGTGTCCTCAGTAAGCGGGGTCGCTATTGAAGTTGTCGACGCCAATGGTGCGGTTGTGGCTGAGACCGTTGATGCGAAACGAAAAGATACTTTCATCGAAAACATAGCTAAGGCCGTCGGTAGCGGCCAGTTTATCAGGGACAGGTTCCAAAACCGTGTGGAAGTCCCGATTCTGGCTAATAATCGTGAGGTCGGCGCAGTTTACATAACTCCTTTGGTCAGACCCGGACAACTTGAGGAAGACAAGGCTTTCAGGAAGTCGCTAAATAGTTCACTTCTCTTCGGCGGTGTGCTGGCGGCACTGGTGGCGTTGACACTAAGCTTCATTATTTCGGCCCGCTTAACGAGTCCTCTGGCACAAATCACAAAGGCGGCCAGGAAAATGGAAGCCGGCGATCTGGGCCATCGAGTCAATATTAAGGAAAAGGATGAAATAGGCCAACTTGGTGAGGCTTTTAACAATATGTCGATTGCTCTTCAGAACCATGAGCGTTTGCGAAAAAACATGACAGCAGATGTCGCGCATGAACTTCGCACACCGCTAGCGACGATCAGAAGCCATATTGAAGCTTATCTTGACGGCGTCATGGAGCCGGACGAAAAGAACCTGCAATCAATACATGAGGAGACATTGAGGTTGGGAAGGCTAATCGATGATCTGAGCGAGCTCGCCTACGTTGAGAGTGGAAAGTTGAACCTGAAGAAGAAAAAAGTTGATCTGGCTCTACTGACAGAGCGGACAGTTTCAGGCATGAGGCCTGTGATTGAGCAGAAGGAGCTTGTCTTTGACCTGAAGAGCAAAGGTCATGTTATGGGAGACTTTGACGAAGACAGGATAAAGCAGATCCTGGTGAACTTAATCGCCAACGCGACAAAATTTACGCCGGTCGGCGGGCGGGTCACAGTTGAGATTAGTTCAGAAGAGAACCAGGCCCTAATCTCGATAACGGATACCGGCACAGGAATAGACAGCAAATCACTGCCTTTCATTTTTGATCGTTTCTACCGGGTTGATAAATCCAGGAATCGGGCTACGGGCGGGTCGGGGATCGGCTTGACTATTGCTAAAAAGATCGCCACGCTACACGGTGGTACAATTAATGTTGCAAGCAAGCTCGGGGTGGGCAGTACTTTCACGGTGATATTGCCGATAAATAGCGGTAAAAAGCTGAAATTCACAAAGCCCGCATAAGATATTCACATCATCTTCATCAGTTACGCGGATAATACAATTATAAGATTACGGATTAAAGAACAAGAGATCGCAAGAGACAGCATTGAAACAAGCATTGCAAAAGTTTCGTGGTCATAGTAAGCGGGAAGGCACCTTGCCCCAGGTGCCTTCTTTGCTGAACAGGATTGTCCTTAGACTCACGTGTCCAGGGCGAACGCCAAAGTATGTCGCTTAATTTGAGCGCCGGGCCGTCAACGAGACAAATCAGACAATTATTAGTGGACAAATTCATCGATTCCAAGTTAAGTTATTACAAATACAGGGAGCACAAGAGGAGTTTTTTAGCATTCGTGAAAATAGCGGGCGCGCCGAGGAAAACTGATTTGTTGATATAATACGACTTTGATTAAGAGAGATACATATTATGAATTTCAAATACCTAGTTGATTTCGATCTAGAAGCCATACCTATCAGCCAGTCTGACGTTTTGATAGTCGGCGCCGGTATTGCCGGATTAACTGTCGCGGTAACGGTGGCCGATAGTCTAAAGGTTCAAGTATTGGCCAAAAGCACCACAAAACAGACCAGCACCTGGCGTGCCCAGGGCGGAATAGCTGTGTCGCTAGCCCCCTATGACTCACCTGAACTGCACTATAAAGATACTATGGCTGCGGGCGGTGGAATATGTGATCCCGTGGCTGTCAAGGTTCTAGTCGAAGAGGCGGCTGAGTCTGTTTCCATGTTGCTTGAACTTGGCACCGAGTTTGATAAAACGGGAGATCGCCTGCAATTCGGGCGTGAGGGCGGGCATTCTGTCTCTCGTGTGATTCATGCCGGCGATTCCACTGGCGCAACCGTCGCTGCCAGTCTTGTGAAGGCTGCGAGCGGTTATGAAAATATAACTCTTGAGGCTGACACTTTTGTGCTTGATTTGCTGGAGCAGGAAGGAAAATGCTTTGGGGTTTTGGTATATGATTACGCAAGCGATGGGCTCAAGGCATATTTTGCCCCGGCTGTGGTTTTGGCCGCGGGCGGTATGGGTCAAATTTATGACGTCACGACAAATCCGGTGGTCGCGACCGGCGATGGTCTAGCCATGGCCGAGCGCCGCCAGGTCAAGCAGGGCGGGTTGGAGTTTGTCCAATTCCACCCTACTGCTCTGAATGTAAAAGAAAATCCGAGGTTTCTAATCTCAGAGGCGGTCCGGGGCGAAGGCGCTTTCCTTGTTGACAAAGCCGGTCGGCGGTTCATGCCGGATAAACATCCACTGGCGGAGCTGGCACCGAGAGACATAGTCTCCCGCGCGGTCGTGGAAACTATGCATGCCGACCATGCCGACCATGTCTATTTAGATGCCCGCCATATTTCAGCGGATAGGCTGAAGCAGAGATTTCCGTCAATTTGGAAATACTGTCAAGAGGTGGGTTTTGATATATCGAAAGACCTGGTTCCCGTGGGACCGGCCGCCCATTACTTAATCGGGGGAATTGTGACGGATTTGCAGGGCCAAACGAGCCTTGATGGTCTTTACGCCAGTGGGGAAGTAGCCTCAACCGGTGTGCATGGGGCCAACCGTTTGGCCAGTAATTCGCTTCTCGAGGGTCTCGTTTTTAGTCGGAGACTAGGCGCGCTTTTGTTGGACAAGATAAAACCCAAGTCTGAAATTAACCTCAAGAAGAGCGTGAAAGTGGAATTAAACCGTCCGCGAGGCGGGTCGTTGCGCGAAGAGCGGGAGAGTCTGCGCAAGATGATGGGGGCCAAAGCGGGCGCGCTCAGAACTGTGGAGGGGCTTGAGGAAGCCGCAAAGATACTTCAGGACACATCACATTTCCTGGATTACGAATACGACAATCCGCTTGACTGGGAAACAGTCAACATGATCACTTTGGCAAAACTGATAGTCTCAGGAGCCCTGGAAAGACAAGATAGTCTCGGAGTTCATGTTGTGGGAAACTGATGACGTTTTTTGAAATTTGCAGGAAGGCCGCGCGAGACGCGCTCAAAGAAGATCTCGGCCCCCATCCGGAAACAGGAGATATAACCTCTCAATGCTTGATTGGAGAGGAAACCGGTTCAGGGATTATTGTCGCGAACGAGCCGTGTGTTGTGGCGGGTCTGCCAATGGTTGAAGCTGTCTTTAAGGAGCTTGATAAGAACATCTTTTTGGAATTTGAAGTCGAGGATGGGTCCATGGTCCGCGCCGGCCAGGTTGTGGTAACAATTTCGGGCGGGCTGAAGGAGATTCTGACAGGTGAGCGAACATCTCTGAATTTCCTGGCGCTCTTAAGCGGGGTGGCTACACGCACACGAAAATTTGTCGACGCGGTCAACGGTAAGGGGCCTAAGATATACGACACCCGAAAAACAACTCCCGGTTTGAGGGCTCTGGAAAAATATGCCGTTAAGCTCGGAGGCGGATTTAATCATCGTCTCGGGTTATTTGAAAGCTTCCTTATCAAAGACAACCATCTCGTTAATCTCGACCTGACGGCAGCAGTGAAAGCCGCAAAAGTTGCGCGTAGCGGACCGGTAGAGGTTGAGGTGGAGACCCTGGACCAGCTTGAGCAGGCGATAGAGGCAGGAGCCGATATTGTTTTGCTCGACAATATGGGGATTGAAAAAATGGAAGAAGCTATTTCATTAGCTAAGAGTAAACTAGAGATAGAGGTTTCCGGGGGAATCAATGAGGAAAACATCGTCGCCATAGCTGAGGTAGGTCCGGACAGGATCTCTATTGGCGCTTTAACACAGCAAGCCGAGGCGATAGATTTTTCCATGACAGTTGCCGGTCCGGAAAACAACTGATGGGCGTTGTGGATTGGTTTCTAGATTTCCTTAATTTATATGGCTATTATTTTTTGTTTTTTGCGACACTCCTGGAGAATATTCCCGTTGTCGGAATGTTTTTGCCAGGCGAGATCATCGTTGTGGCGGCCGGTTTTGCTGCCGCGAGTGGTGAGTATAATATCGTTCATGTTCTGATCGTAGCTTTTTTCGGCTCTGTGATGGGTACATCTATCAGCTACTTTATGGGCTACAAAGGCGGGCGAAAGTTAATTGAGGTTTTAGCCACCAAGCTTAGGGTTGATGGTCGAAGGCTCGATGCCGCAGATAAATACTTTACCACGCATGGCCACGTCACTGTCTTTATTGGCCGCTATCTCACAGGTGTCAAGGCGTTTGTCCCGGCATTAGCCGGCGCGCATAGGATGAGATTCTCCAGGTTTATTTTTTTCGCGACAATCGGCGTTTTCAGCTGGACAATATTGGCCGGACTGCTCGGGTATTTTTTCGGGGCCAATTGGGACGCGCTGATGACGGCCGTCAAGACAGCGGGCTGGATCTTGACCTTGATGTTCCTCGCAGCTTTAGTGCTGTTCTTGGTGTTGAGGAGGCGGAAGAAATAAGCCTACATTTGCTCAGGGTTTTAAAAGAGGCACAAGATGAGGTTTCCGGTGAAAACATAGCAAGGGAGCTGGGCATATCGAGAACGGCGGTCTGGAAGCAAGTGCAAAAATTAAGAAGCGCAGGTTACGATATTGAGGCTCATCCAAGTCGTGGTTACATGTTGATATCCACGCCTGACCGGTTAACCAAGGAAGAGCTGGAAGTGAGTCTGCCCCTGGAATTCTGCGACCACGTTATCTTCTGCGATAAGGTTGGCTCAACGAACGACTTGGCAAAGCAGATGGCAGGCAGCGGCAAGTTTGATCCTGTCGGTTTGGTCGTGGCCGAAGAGCAAACCGGGGGTCGGGGCCGGTTTAGGCGGGTATGGACATCCCCGCGCGGCGGGATTTGGATGTCTTTGATTGTTCGTCCGAAAATATCAGTGAGCTCAGCCGGCCGCGTGGCGCTATTGGCCGCGGTTGCTGTGGCTGAAGCTATTATCAGCACAACCTCCTTACCGGCCAGGATCAAATGGCCAAATGATATTCTGGTCAATGAAAAAAAGGTATGCGGTATTCTGACAGAAATGGCCGCGGAACCGGGCCTCGTAGAGTATCTGGTTGTCGGGATAGGGCTGAACTCAAATTTTGAAGCAGACCGGATTAAAGCCCACAGAACGCCGGTGACGACGATACAGTCGGAGCTGGGGCGGCCCGTAGAGCGCCCAAAGATGATTTCCGAGATAGTCCGACGTTTTTTGAGCGGACTGGCGTCGCTTGAAAGGAAGGGCGATCAAACACTGATAGATCGTTGGCGCGAGCTCTCGGTAACGCTTGGCCAAGACATACGACTTCAATTGGCCGGGCAGACCGTTGCCGGCCTGGCTGTAGATATAAACGACGACGGGGCGCTCGTGGTGGACCTGGCGTCGGGCGAACGCCGCGTATTCACAGCCGGTGAGGTCTCATTTGGCGACAATTAATCTACGTCCGCATCATCTTTTGTGCATGTTCGCGTGGCGGGGACACGGATACAACCGAGCCTTTACTGACAATTTCAATAATATTATTGAGGAGTTGCAGTCGGGCTCAAAAATAAAATTGGTCGTTGGGCATGACGATATCTGCAATAGTTGCCCAAGAATTCAAACACAAGATTCCTGTTTTCAGGTGGAGCCGGGAAACCCTGATACGATTGATGACAGAGTCATCGCCCGGCTTGGATTGGTACCGGGAGAGGTCTATGAAATTAAGATTCTTGCAACCATGATACCTAGAAAGCTGGACCCGGAGGATTTGGTTGAAATCTGCCGCGGCTGCCAGTGGCTGTCTCTTGGATGGTGTGAATCCGGACTATCGGCTCCCCTGTCCTTGACAACCGGAGGTTGCTGAGCGATCATTGTCAACATTGTGTTGCTGATAGGTTGACAATGGGGGATAATTTTATGACCACAAGAGATCTGACTATGACGGCGATGTTTGCTGCTCTGACGGCCATGGGTGCTTTGATTACAATCCCCATAGAGCCTATTCCGTTTACGCTTCAACTCTTTTTTGTACTCTTATCGGGCGCACTTCTGGGCAGCCTAAAAGGAGGTCTCAGCCAGATTGTCTATATCTTGCTGGGTGTGGTCGGGCTGCCTGTCTTCGCCAAAGGCGCTTCAGGTCCGGGTGTTCTGGTTGGATCCTCTGGCGGCTATATTATCGGCTTTGTTGTCGCGGCGTTTGTGATCGGGGCGATATGCGAAGTCACCCGTAGTTTTTGGGGCACTTTAAGCGCGATGTTGATAGGTGTGGCTATTATCTATGCTTTTGGCGCGGCTCAATTGATGATTGTATTAAATCTGAGCTTCCAAAAGGCGCTGGTAGGCGGCGTCTATCCGTTTATCGCTGTTGATTTGATAAAAGCCCTCATAGCTGCTTCTCTGGTCGGGCGATTGAGACCGATATTGTCTGCCACTCCGTCGATTTCTTCAGCAAGAGAAGCTTAGAGGTCCAGCCGAAAACCTCCGAGGGCGGTCAAATATGTTCGCGTTTCTAGCCGCTGACTGCCGCCAATAACTTTGACTAATCAACAATCAATGGGTTAGCATCCAGACATGCTATTGGTGATAGATGTCGGCAACACTGAAACAGCTCTTGGACTCTACTTCGAAGGCGGCCCGGATAGCCATTGGCGCGTGGCGACAAGGCATGAGGAAACCGCGGACGAAAAGGCCTATCAAATCACGAACTTACTTGGTCTGGCCGGCCATGAACTGGCTGATGTCACCGGGGTGTGTCTGGCGTCAGTAGTGCCGACGGCGACTACTGTAATCATACGAATGTGTTTCGACTATATGAATTTAGAGCCCCTGATAGTTAACAGCTCGCTGAAGATCGGCTTAGAGATTAATTGCGAGCAACCCGAGAATGTCGGCGGCGACCGCATAGCGAACGCTGTAGCCGGATACGCGGGCTATGGCGGTCCGCTGATTATTGTTGATTTCGGTACAGCGACAACGTTTGATGTTATTTCCGACAGTGGCTCATATCTTGGAGGTGCTATCGCGCCCGGTTTGACAACAGGAGCCCAGGCCTTATTTAAGAACGCCGCTATGCTCAGCGGTGTTGTGCTGGAGGCGCCGCAGAAGGTGATCGGCATCAACACCGAGACGGGTCTCAAATCAGGGCTCATCTACGGGACCAGCTCAATGGTTGACGGGATGATCGCCAAAATGCGGGTGGAACTGAAAAGCGATGCCGGCGCGGTGGCCACAGGCGGTCTTGCGGATTTAGTAGCGCCCCACTGTTTATTGATAGACGAAGTTGAACCATTTCTAACCTTAAAAGGTTTGAAGAGAATCTGGGAACTCAACAGCCGGATAAGTCCGTGAACGTCTAAGCTGACCGGCGTGATTTCCCGGCTCTATCTTTTGCCTTCCCGGCCTTGGCCTTGGCTCTGGCCCACCCGTTCCTGGAGGAGTTCTTAAGCTTTTCTCTAATCCTTCGAAATCTCGCTGTCCGTCTGACTCGCCTGATATCGGCGCGGGATATGTCTTTGCCAAAATTTCTCAGACCCGCTAGCTCAAAGCCGTGCCGGTTCGCAATCTCGGCGATAATGTTGACTTTTTCCAGAGGTATTGTGCGACCCAAACTGAAGCTCTCGAACCTTTTGTCCATAGTCAGTAAGATTGTCTCAGCTTCACAAGCGAATGTCAGAAAGTCAGGCATACCCAAGTCAAGCCGGTAATCTGTTACGAGTTCCGATCGGCCCGGTAGCTTAATTACTCCGCCCTCAATTACAAGAACGTCGCGTCGTCCGCTGACACGTGTGGCGACATCCCGGGGGCGTGCCACATCGCACACGATCGACCCGGGAAGAAGCTTGGCTGTTTCTATCACCGGCCCAATAGCGTTGGTAGCGGACAAAATCAATTTGGCTTGGTCCAGCGCCGCAGATGTGTCATCAGTTACCTCCGCGTTAGGTCCTATCAATTCCGCCAGGCGCAGCAACGGCGGTGAGATCTGTCTACCGGCCAGAATTATTTTCTTTACTTGCGGCGCCATTAGTTGAGCGCAGACGGCGCCAATGGAGCCTGTTGCCCCTACTACTACAGCGGTTGTCTCATGTAATTCCAATTTCATCTTTTTAGCGGACATCTTAAGCGCCTCGACAGCTGAATACGCCGTAAAACTGCTACCGGTCGTGACCGGCAGACTCAGGCGTTCCGCGACTTTCTTACCGCGGTTTCCCACGACGGACGTGAACGCTCCGAGGCCTATGAGATCAACACCGTTCTTCTCGGCGAGTTTTCCTGCCTCAACTATCTTATCCAGGACAAAATCGGCGTTGAGGCCCAGAATCTGTTGCGGTAGTAAAGGCATGCATATCATCACGCCCTCGACACCGGTCAGTGGCGAAGCGACTCCCTGGCGGCGCGCAATGACGAAAGGCGGCATCCACTCAAGCATTTTTTCAACGAGCCGCTCGGGCTTGCCCGCTGCGTTTGGTTCGAAAGTACAGACTTCGTCCAGGGACAAAGGGTGCATTATAAAACCGTATTTCTTCAACTTTGTCCCTCGATTTCCCTTTTCATGCCCGCGAGCATCATATCGGTGTTCTCCTGTACTTTGACTTTAAGGACAGGCCCCAGCAGGTCCGCCAAGGTCGGCATTCCAAAATCGAAGTCAACGGTTAACGTCACGAGCGTCCCGCCATCTCTGGGCTCAAAACTCCATGAACCTTCAAATTTATCCAGGTCACCCTCGACTAGTCGGTAATCAATAGTTTGAAGATCATCATTGAAAATATCTTCCTCTTTCCAACTGATAGGGATACCCTCAACATTTGTGGTCCACTGGGTTATTGTCCGATTCGCCTCTCTCTCGAGCACCTTAACTGACTCAACGTCCGGCATAAAATCTGAGAAATGCTCCATATTTTTAGCTAGATTGTAAACTTCTCCGGGAGCACCTTCTATTTGAATAATGCTTTTAATATCCGACATTTGTCTCCTGCCTTCACGCTTAGTCAGCGTAAATTCGTTAATTGTTTATGATATAATACTACAAAGAAATCTCTACGAATAAATGAAAAACTCTTACATTATCTATTTTTATACATCCTATCAAAAAGCCTATCCGCTTCAGCCAAGGCTTTTTCAAAAACCCCAACGGCCTGGTCGATTAGGTTGACTTCGATAACAAGGGGAGGCTCAAAACGTATGACCCTGGGCATATTGAGTGTATAGCCGACCGCGACGCCGTTATTAACCATCTCAGGGATGATAACGCCCCCAAGACCTTCTTCCGCTAACTCCACACCTATAAGCAAGCCGCGCCCGCGGATGTCCTTTACAATCCGGGGAAAACGACCGGCGGCCAGCCTCAGTTTATCCTTAAGCATTTCCCCTAATTTATGCGAGCGCTCCCAGAGTTTATCGCGCATGATTACTTCTATCGTGGCGATCGCGGCGGCGCAGGCCAGAGGATTGCCTCCGAAAGTAGATGTAATAAGCAGCGGATTTTCTTTCCATTTATTCCAAATTTCTTTTCTGCCTATAACAGCGCCGATCGGCATCACTCCACCGCCCAGCGCTTTTGCCAGCGTCATTATATCCGGAACGACGCCGTCGTGATCGACGCCGAACAACTTGCCTGTCCGGCCCAGACCCGTCTGGACTTCATCAGCGATAAAAAGGATGTCATATTTGTCACATAAGGCGCGGACACCTTTTAAGTAGCCCGCGGGCGGGATGATTATCCCGCCCTCTCCTTGGATCGGTTCCAAGATAATAGCCGCGGTGTCCTCGGTGATCGCCTGAGTGAGAGCGTCAAGGTCTCCAAAGCGTATATGGTCAAATGAGGGCACCAAGGGTTCAAACGGTTTTCGATACATATCTCGTCCGCTGGCTGACAGAGCCCCGAAGGTCTTGCCGTGAAAAGCGCCTGTAGTCGAGATAATTTGTTTTTTTCCGGTTGCCAATCTAGCCAGCTTAATAGCGTTTTCAACAGCCTCGGCGCCTGAGTTTACGAAGAAGCTGAATTGGAGTGTCCCGGGTGTGATGTCGGCCAAAAGGGCGGCCAGGTCTGCCATTGGTTTATTCAGGAAGAGCTTTGAACCAAGGGGCAACAGCTCGAGCTGTTTTTTTACCGCGGCGATGATTTCCGGATGACCGTATCCCAGAGAAAAGACACCATAGCCGCCCGCGCAGTCAATGTATTCTTTTCCGCGGTCGTCTGTTATGACCGAGCCACGGGCCGATACTTCAACTGCATCTAGGCGGGATATCCTGAGAAGAAGCGCTAACCCCGGATTTACAAATTCCGTATAATTTTTATATGTTTGTTCTCTAATATCGCTCATGACGAGGAATCACTTTTCAATTGAGTGATTGTTGGTTTATAGTCCAGGCGCTGGAGGAGATCCATATAGTCGTCTGATGTAATTGTATCCGGTGTCTTGTCAATTAATGCCAGGAAAACGGCCTCCAAAACATTAGTCCCGAATGAACGACCCTCAAAGATGGGCGTCGTCGTTACCAAGAAAGAGACGTTGCGTCGGGTGAGTTCAGCGACATCTTTTTCGGTAACGGTATTAGTTACGATGATTTTACCTTCCATACGGGCAGGCATATATCGACGAATATAGTGAAAGTCGCCGGCGATGATGTCAGCGGCGTCATAGTATTCCGAAAATTTGGGGTCTGGTTCTGCGTCCTGCTCAGAGCCGATAGGATATAGAGTGTGGAAGGGCGCTTTAACCATCTTGGGCAGAAGCTCATCGGCCAGCTTTTCCAGTTTGTCAAGCGTATAGACAGGAGCTTTTATGTTCAGGGCGAAGATCAGATCGCCGAATATCATCGATGAGCCCGCATCGACAAAAGCTCTGGCCATACCATAACGGTCGACGGCGCTCACCATTAAAACTGTTTTTTCCGATAATTGAAATCGCGGTTCTGCCGCGAGAAAGCGAATAGCTTCCGGTTCCAGGGTATTTTTAAGGCCGCTGCCATCGACTACCGGTGTTAATTTTACAACATCACGAAGTTTGGCTCCATCAACAAGCTCATATCGCTTGGTATTCGAAAAAAGATAGATATCTATCCCGCCCAGACCTATGGCGTCCACTTGCCCGTCAAACTTTGACAGCAGAGCTTTTGCCTTCTCGAAGTCGCCGTCAGCGCCTATCCGGCTTACTTCAAGTTCTTGACCGAGTAGCTTGATCCTGACTGAATGGTCTCGTTTTGAGGATCCCAAACTTACGCTGACAATTTTTTTCAAAGTATGAGAGCCCCGCTAGAGAGTTTTGGTGCCATAATGAAAACTTACCACAGCGCTTTGTTCTTCGACAAGGCTAAATAAAAACTCTCGGATACAGGGGCGCTGATCGGGTGGTTGGCACAGGGCTTTGACAAAACAAACAGGGTTCCCTATAATCAGAAAACAATTTTTTACAGAGAAGCACTAGTCGCAAAAGTGTTTACTACTCTAACAAACATCGAGGAGTTTCTATGAAAGACGTAGTACTAACTTCCGAGGGTCATGAGAAACTTACAAAAGAACTTGAATACTTAACGAGGACCAGACGCAAGGAAGTCGCGGAGCGCATAAAGACAGCGATTGAGTTTGGAGATATCTCAGAAAATTCCGAATATGACGACGCGAAAAACGAGCAAGCTTTTGTCGAGGGCCGAATTATGCAGATAAAAGAGGCCTTGTCGGTGGCGTCCCTGATTGACGACCTGAAGGTGTCAACAGACAAAGTCTGTGTGGGCTGCTGTGTCACCTTGTTGGATGTCGAAGAAAATGAGAAATGCGAGTATCGTATCGTCGGTTCCATAGAGGCTGATCCCGAAAACCACAAAATTTCTAATGAATCACCTGTTGGTCGCGCCATTATCGGAAAAAGCGGCGGGCAGATCGTGAAAGTCGAAGCCCCATCGGGATTTGTCGAGTATAAGATTCTTGAGATCAACAAGTAGAGTAGATCTTGGACACTGATCCCTCAAATGAGTATGCCCGACGAAAAAAGCAGGCTGATGAGCTTAGAGAAAAGGGCATCAACCCTTACCGGGCAAAATTCAATAGAACCCATCAATTAGTCACGATCACTCAGGCTTACGGCGATCTTGAAGCCGGTGAGCATAGTGAAACCCGTGCCTCACTGGCGGGGAGAATTAAGGCAATCCGCCGACACGGTAAGGCCAGTTTTATCGTGATCGACGACGGTTCAGCCGCGATTCAACTGTATCTCTCGGAGAACAAGCTCGGGCTCCGTTACGAGGAATTTCTTGACCTTGATGTCGGCGATATAGTCGGAGTTGAAGGTCTTATCTTCAAGACCAGGCGCGGTGAATTGTCCGTCGATGTCGCCAGTTTTGAGCTTCTTACGAAGTCACTCAGTCCGCTACCTGAAAAATGGCATGGCTTGAAAGACGTGGAAATCAGGTATCGACAGCGATATCTCGATCTTATTGTCAATCCCGAAGTCAAGAAAGTGTTTGATCAGCGAATAAAGATAGTCGGGGTCGTGCGGGAGTTTTTCAACACTATGGGTTTTTTGGAAGTAGAGACGCCTATGTTGCAGGCGATACCGGGCGGCGCAACGGCGCGGCCTTTCATTACCCACCACAACGCGCTGGATATGAATCTGTATTTGCGGGTCGCACCCGAACTTTACCTGAAGCGGCTTATCGTTGGCGGGTACGGCAAAGTTTATGAGATAAATCGCAGCTTCAGGAATGAAGGTATCTCGGTCAAGCATAATCCTGAGTTCACGATGCTCGAAGCATATGAGGCCTACGCTGATTATAAAGATATGATGACTTTAACGGAGAACCTCATAAAGGACGTGGCCAAAGAGATTGGCTTAGGCGACAAGTTTACATACCAGGGAGTAGAGCTGGACTTCAGCCGACCCTGGCGTGTCATGACAATGCTTGAGTCACTTAAAGAATTCGCCAATCTGGAATTATCTTACGAGATGGACATGGGCGAGCTAAAAAAAATAGCCACTCAAAGCGGTGTTAAAACAGAGGCCAGTGATGGACACGGCAAGATCATCACTGAATTATTTGATAAATTAGTCGAGAGCAAACTGATTCAGCCGACATTTATTATTGATTACGCGATTGAAGTCACGCCTTTGGCAAGAGAGCACCCCGATAATCCGAATCTGGTTGAGCGTTTCGAGCTCATTATTTGCGGTCGCGAGGTCGCGAATGCTTTTAGCGAGCTCACTGATCCAACGGAGCAACGCCGCCGGCTGGAGGCTCAGGCGCGGTTAAGGCAGGCCGGGGACGAGGAAGCGCAATGGTTGGATGAGGATTTCCTCAGGGCGCTGGAAACGGGAATGCCGCCGACCGGGGGTTTGGGCATCGGAATAGATCGTCTGGTTATGATCTTGACGGATTCAGCGTCCATCCGGGACGTCTTGTTCTTCCCGCAACTGCGAAGCGAAAAATAACCCGATTCTGATAAAGAAGCTTAGAAAACGAAATAATCTATATTAATGGTATTTAATGGTATTTTTTGCTTGCTAAAAGCGGCACTAAAATGGCGATTTCCAGCTAACCTGTTCTAAAGACCAGTCAACTTAGCTCTAAGTTTCGGTAAGTAAGTATTTTTAAATTTGGTCTCGAGTGGTAAAATAACAACATGTGAACTAAAGCCAACGAAAGAAGGGAAATCAGGTGTTTGAGCGATTTACTGAGAAAGCTCGTCGGGTCGTAGTTTACGCGCAAGAAGAAGCACGTATGCTGAACCAGAACTATATCGGCACTGAGCACCTGCTGTTAGGCCTCATCCGCGAGGAAGAAGGTGTGGCCTATAAGGCCCTGACCAATCTGGGGATAAACTTAATCGACGTGAGGCTACAGGTCGAAGATCTGATCGGCAAAGGCGTATCGACTCAGGTCGGGCACATACCATTTACGCCCCGCGCTAAAAAAGTGTTGGAACTCTCCTTGCGTGAAGCTCTCCAGCTCGGTCACAACTACATCGGCACTGAGCACATTCTTCTCGGTTTGATCCGGGAAGGTGAGGGCGTGGCCGCGAGAGTTCTCCTCAGTCTCGGAGCAGATCTTGAGAAAGTAAGAAATCAAGTTATACAGCTGTTAAGCGGCCATCATGGTTCGCGTACAAGTGAGAGAGAATACGGAAAACCTTACAGTGGCGCCCTGCTTGATGAGTTTGGTCGCAATCTGACCGTCCTAGCCAGAGAGAAAAAACTAGATCCGGTAGTTGGCAGAGATAAAGAGATTGAGCGCATCATGCAAATTCTTTCCCGGCGGACAAAGAATAATCCCGTACTAATAGGGGAGCCAGGGGTTGGAAAGACAGCTGTTGTTGAAGGGCTCGCTCAGCGGATTGCCATGAACAATGTGCCGGACATTTTGCGCAACCAGGAAATTTACACCCTTGATTTGGGCGCGCTGGTGGCCGGTTCAAAGTATCGCGGCGAATTTGAAGAACGCCTGAAGAAAGTGATGAAGGAGATCTCGGAACGCCAGGATATAATTTTGTTCGTTGACGAAATGCACAATCTCGTGGGCGCCGGAGCGGCTGAGGGAGCAATTGACGCCGCCAGTATATTAAAGCCGGCTTTGGCCCGCGGTGAACTACAGACAATCGGGGCGACAACCCTGGATGAATACCGGAAACATGTGGAGAAAGACGCCGCTCTTGAACGTCGCTTCCAGCCTATAAATGTTGGCGAGCCGTCGATCCTGGAGACTATCGAAATACTAAAAGGTCTGCGCGAGAGGTATGAATCACATCATCAAGTGAGTATCTCAGACGGGGCCTTGGTGGCCGCCGCAAATTTGGCAGACCGATACATATCAGATCGTTTTCTACCGGACAAGGCCATCGACTTGATGGATGAAGCTTCATCCAGAGTCAGGATACAAACAATGTCGACACAACCTTATTCCGGGGAGATAGAGGAAAAAATGAGCAGCTTGCGCAAGCAGAAAGAAGGCGCTATAAAGGGTCAGGAATTTGAGCAGGCGGCTGAATATAGAGATAAGGAAAGGGCGCTTCTTGAGGAGATTCGTGAGCTTGAGGAGACGTGGAAGATAGCCCCTAAAGTCGACTTAAAAGTGACGGAAGAAGAGATAGCTCAGATCGTCTCAACATGGACAGGAATACCGCTTATGCGGCTGACGGAAGCTGAAACAGCTAAGCTTCTGAAGATGGAGGAGAAAATGCACGATCGTGTGGTCGGTCAGAGTGAAGCCGTCGAGGCTGTCACAAAGGCCATCAAGCGGACGCGAGCGGGCTTAAAAGATCCAAAAAGACCGGCCGGCTCATTTGTTTTTATGGGTCCATCGGGTGTCGGTAAAACCGAGACGGCGAAAGCGCTGGCAGAATATCTCTTCGGTGATGAAAACGCTTTAATACAGATAGATATGTCCGAATATATGGAGAAGCATACTGTTTCCAGGCTTATCGGGTCCCCGCCTGGGTACGTTGGGTATGAGGAGGGCGGTCAGCTTACGGAGGCTGTTCGCCGGCGCTCTTACTGCGTTGTTCTGCTCGATGAGATAGAAAAGGCGCATCATGATGTCTTTAATCTACTTCTCCAGATTCTCGAGGATGGCAGATTGACTGATTCCCAGGGCAGGACAGTTGATTTTAAGAATGCCATCTTGATAATGACCTCAAATCTGGGGGCAAGATACATACAAAAGTCGACACCACTCGGGTTTACAAAAGCCAGCGATGAAGCGCTGTCATATAAGGACATGAAGGAGAAGGTTACGGGCGAGCTGAAACGGACATTTAGCCCGGAGTTTTTAAATCGAATCGATGATGTTATTGTCTTCCATGAACTGACGCGAGATGAGATAAAGAAGATTGTGGATACCATGATAAAAAGGCTCAGCGTGCAACTTAAAGAGCAGGAATTGGAAGTGGAGCTGACCGAAGTAGCCAAAGAAATATTGGCTGATGAAGGGTATGATCCGGCTTCCGGCGCTCGGCCCTTGCGCCGGGCTATACAGCGACTGATTGAGGACCCGTTGTCTGAAGCTCTGCTCATGGGCAAGTTTAAGGCTGGAGATGTAATAAAGATCGACGGTAAAGATGGTAGATTATTGATAGGCGCTAAGAAACGAAAGGAAGAGAAAGTACCAGCTCCGGTCGGCCAAACTGAAGGATGAGTAAGGCTAAGACCGTTTGGAGCTGTCAGGAATGCGGTTCCACAGCGCCAAAGTGGCTTGGCCGCTGTCCTGATTGTGGAGAGTTCAATACTTTCGTAGAAGAGAAAATCCATCGAGATGAAGACACGACACCTCGATGGATTTTTTCGTCCAATGAACCTAAGCGGATCGGTGAAATAGAGTCGACCGGCGATGACAGGTGGCCGACACGGATGCCTGAGCTTGATCGTGTATTGGGTGGAGGCATAGTGCCGGGTTCGCTCATTCTCCTGGGAGGGGAACCGGGTGTCGGCAAATCAACACTGTTGATGCAAGCGGCGGGTTCTCTGGCTACCGGCGGCCTTAAAGTACTCATCGTTACAGGTGAAGAATCAGTCGAGCAAGTAAAGATAAGGGCCGACCGTCTCAAGATTGTCTCAGATAATCTATCTGTCTTATCGGAAATTGCCATCGATCAAATACAGGTGGCTGTCGAGAAGAGCAAGCCGGATATATTGATAATAGATTCTATCCAGACCCTGTATCATCCAGAGGTCGCCTCAGCCCCGGGAAGTGTCAGCCAAGTTAGGGAATGCGCGGGCCATCTAATGCGTTTGGGCAAAGGATCAAATCTGCCAATATTCCTCATTGGGCATGTCACAAAAGAGGGAACTATCGCCGGGCCCCGGCTTCTCGAGCATATGGTCGACACTGTGCTCTATTTCGACAGCGGCGGCCGGCATTCTTACCGGATAGTCAGGGCGGTTAAAAACCGTTTTGGCCCCGCCAATGAAATCGCGGTCTTTGCCATGGGAGATAGTGGACTTGAAGGGGTGGAGAATCCGTCATCGATCTTTATCTCTGAGCGTTCAGAGGGTGTCGCGGGCTCTATCGTTGCGGCCACGATTGAAGGTACGCGGCCAATTCTGGCTGAAGTGCAGGCTCTGGTTAGTCCAAGCTATTTGTCTATGCCGCGCCGATTGACCAGCGGCATTGAGCACAATCGGGCCATGATTACCCTTGCTGTTTTAGAAAAGCACGCCGGTCTGCGTTTGGACAAGGCCGATGTCTATATAAATATCGCCGGCGGCATAAGAACGAAAGAGCCGGCTCTAGATTTGCCCCTGGCTTTAGCTGTGTCGTCGGCGGCTGAGGACGAGGCGATCGACACGGATTTATGCGCGTTTGGCGAGATAGGCTTGGCAGGAGAAGTCAGATTTGTTTCTCATATTGATAATCGTGTTAAAGAAGCCGTCAAGCTCGGATTTAAAAAAATCATCTTGCCTGACCAAAAACTGGCGCATCGACCCTCAGGTGTCGAGTTTATAACAGCCAAAACCATAGCTTCAGCGCTAGCGGAGTTGGGCTGGACCCGTTCCAGAAGTTGAACTTTACAATACGGTTGATAGTTAATAAGCTATACTCTATATAGGGCTTGTGTCCACCAGCAAGCAGGTTTAGCGTTAAAAGGAAACCGACAAGTCTGATCTTTTTGGGAATCCTGATGAAAAAAAAGAAAGAAAACAAGATGATCGAAGTTCTTGAGAAAGTCGCGCCCGGGACAGCCTTGAGGTCCGGCATAGAACAGATATTGCGCGCCCGCACCGGTGCCTTGATTGTCATGGGAGATACCCAGAATGTTATGCGGGTTGTCAATGGTGGTTTCAACTTAAACTGTGAATGCACTCCGCACCGGCTGTATGAGCTGGCAAAGATGGATGGAGCCATAATTCTGGACGATGAAGGCTTCAGGATACTGTCAGCCAACGTCCATCTCGTGCCGGATTCAACACTCCAGACTTCTGAAACCGGGATAAGACACCGGACAGCCGAACGCGTCGCTAGGCAGACTAAAGCTGTGGTGATCTCAATTTCTCAGAAACGCGAGATTGTTTCCGTCTATTTCGAGGGCACGAAACATGTGAGCGAGGACATCCCTGTTGTTCTGGCGAAAGCAAATCAAGCCTTGCAAACTTTGGAGAAGTATAGACGTCGCCTGGATCAGGTTGGAGTAAATCTCAGTGCCTTGGAATTTGAGGACCTTGTTGTTCTTTTTGATGTTGTAACTATGGTTCAAAGAGGAGAGATGGTTGAGCGAATAGCTCGGGAAATCAGCCGTTATATCTCAGAGCTGGGTGTTGAGGGACGTTTGCTCAGAATGCAAATGGATGAACTGATGGGTACGATCAGCGAGGACGCGCTGCTGGTCATTAAGGATTATTGTACCCGCCCGCGAAGCGCTGAGAAAATAAAGCAGAAACTCGCGCAGATAAGCGCGGAGGAGATTCTTGAAGTCCTGACGATAGGGCGTCTTCTGGGTTTTGACGGCACATCTGACAGCCTTGATCGCACTGTCCATCCGCGCGGATACAGACTTCTCAAGCAGATACCGCGTCTGCCCATAAAAATCGTGAACAAGATTGTTAGTCGCTTTGGCAGCTTGAGAGCGGTTGAGAACGCTTCAATTGAACGTCTCGATGATGTCGATGGAGTCGGATCCGTACGAGCCCAGGCTATCCAGGATGGGCTCAAGAGGCTGAAAGAATATAATCTACTGGAGCGCTACGCCTAAAATAACCGACAAACACTTGATTATTCTCATGAACCTGCCGAGAAAATAACTAGTACCCGTGACACAAATTAGCCGTTTCCCGGAAAAACAGGGTAATACTGATCCTTTTATTGGTTGCACGTTGCCATATGGATACAAGTGCAGTATAAAAGGAGTAAGAGAGGAGGAAATGATGAAGTAGCGTTAGCTTTATCGTGAATCGCCATGCTAATACAGTTAATAAAGTTTATCTTTATATTAGCGGGCGCGGTCGGAGGTTACCAGCTGTCCATTGAAGCGGGATGGCAGGGCACGAACCTAAATAAGAACACCGCAATAATAATTTCTATGATAACGGGTTCGGCCCTAGGATACGTTTTTGGTGGTTTAATCGGAAAGAGCCTGTCGCGTCTAGTTTCTAGAATTGAAGATAATCTACTAGAAATTCCGATAACCGCGCTGATTTTAGGTACGGCTGGACTTGCCGCAGGGTTGAGCCTGGCCTATCTACTGACCGTGCCTTTTGCGCTGATCGAAGCTGTTTTACCTCGAATAATCATGACGGGTTTTGTCTACTTGTTTTTAGCCTGGTTGAGTGTACACACTGTGCAATCCAGGCGTGATGAGTTGAAGAATTTATTCAATCTAAGAGAACCATCCATAGAATTAGACCAGACAGAGCAGCAGCCAATCAGTGATAAGTTGCTCGACACAAACATTATCATCGACGGACGGATAATCGATCTCGCGCGCACGGGCTTTCTGGAGGGCAGGCTACTTGTGCCCCGGTTTGTTTTACAAGAGTTACAGACTATCTCTGATTCCGCCGACTCACTGAAGCGCAATCGCGGCCGTCGCGGCCTCGATATACTCAATTCGCTGCAGGTCGATTTCAATCTACAGATATCGATTACTGAAATTGACTACCCGGATATTGTCGGCGTCGACGCCAAATTGGTTTGTCTGGCGAAAGAGACAGGAGCCTCAATTATCACTAATGACTTTAATTTGGGCAAAGTGGCCCAACTTGAAGGGATAAAGATATTGAATTTGAATGATCTGGCAGGCGCCGTCAAGGTAGTTGTTCTGCCCGGCGAGGAAATTGTTACCAAGATCATCCGCGAAGGCAAAGAGCTTGGGCAAGGTGTCGGCTACATGGAAGACGGCACGATGATTGTTGTTGACGGCGGCGTCGACTATGTAGGTCAGACCGTGAAGCTTGAAGTGACCAGTGTGCTTCAGACACCGGCTGGTCGTATGATATTTACTAAAATTAAAACGCCGGTCCGTATATGAATGTCGGTCTTATAGTCGCGGCCGGTAGTAGTCAGAGGTTTGATAACGGGAATAAGCAGTTTGCATTACTAGCTGGACGACCGCTGCTTAGTTATTCTCTGTCGGCATTTATTGAAGCTGAATGTGTCGACGCCATTGTTCTGGTAATGGCGGAGTCCGACGTTGATCGCGGCCGTGAGGAGATCGTCAAGCCCATTGCCGGCCTAAAGGATATTACGATCGTGAAGGGGGCGGACTCTCGGCAACGTTCAGTCGCGGCCGGCCTCAGTGTTTGTCCGGAAGATACTGTTTTGGTCTGGGTCCACGACGGAGCCCGTCCGCTCGTAAGAAGCGCTCAGATAGAGGAGATGCTCACGAAGCTCAAGGGTTATGACGGTGTGATTTTGGCGTCACCCGTGGTTGATACAGTGAAACTTGTTAAGGAAACAGTCGTCACGGAGACGATTCCGCGAGAGCATGTCTGGCTAGCCCAGACCCCGCAGCTCTTTCACTTCCCGGTTCTCCTCGAAGCCCACCTGCGCGCTAAGGATCAAGGTATCTTGGCGACGGATGACTCGGCGCTCATCGAGCGCCGGGGCAAAGGGGTGGCGATTCTTACCAACAAGCAGGAAAACCTAAAAGTTACGACAGATCAAGACCTGCTCGCGGCCGAGCGTTTGCTAAAAGCCACTCCGGAGGTGAACTAAGCTGAGAGTCGGAATCGGCTTTGACGCGCACCGGTTCACTCCCGGCCGACCGCTGGTGCTGGGAGGCATAACAATCCCTTTTCCGCTGGGCCTCGAGGGTCATTCAGATGCTGACGTGCTTTGTCATGCCGTCATTGATGCGATGTTTGGAGCTATCGCGGCCGATGATATTGGCAGTCATTTTCCAGACAGCGATCCTAAGTATAAAGATATTTCCAGCTTAAAGCTTCTCGCCGAAGCGGCCCGCGTAATAGGAATGCAGAAGTATCAGGTGCAGAATCTTGATATAACTCTCCTGCTTGAGAAACCAAAAATTCAAGAACACAGAGGCGCTATCCGTGAGAAAGTCGCCCTAACTCTCGACATTGATCTTGGGCGGATTAGTGTGAAAGCCACGACAACAGAGGGTCTAGGGTTCACAGGTCGCGGCGAGGGTGTCGCCGCTCAAGCGGTAGTTCTAGTCGAAAAAGTAGTCACATAGTGACTGACAATATCCGCGTGCGCTTCGCCCCAAGCCCAACAGGCAATCTTCATTTGGGGACCGCCAGGACCGCTCTGTTCAATTGGCTCTTTGCCCGTGGTCGGAATGGCGTTTTTGTACTGAGAATTGAAGACACAGACAGGGATCGTTCCACCATAGAATTCGAGCGCTCAATTATTGAAGATCTGGCCTGGCTTGGTTTGGCATGGGACGAAGGCCCTGATATCGGCGGTTCGTTTGGGCCTTATCGACAGAGAGAACGGGCTGAGGCCGGCTTGTACGAACAGGCGGCGCAGTCGCTTTTGAAGTCTGAATACGCTTATGAGTGTTTCTGTTCATCAGAGGAACTGGAGGCCGAGCGTAAATCAGCTTTGGCGCATGGAAAAACGCCCAGGTACAGCGGTAGATGCCACAAGTTGACGCCAACAGAGCGTCGCGATGCGATTGACAGAGGCCAAGAGCCGGCTATTCGTTTTGCCGTGCCTCAAAAGCTTATGTTGTCTTTTGACGACATAATTCGGGGCAGACTCGACTTTACCGATCAGGCTTTTGGTGACTTCGTTATTTTACGAAAAGATCGGTCTCCGACCTACAATCTAGCCGTGGTCGTCGATGACGCGGCGATGAAAATCTCGCATGTTCTGCGCGGGGAAGATCATATCGCCAATACTGCCCGGCAACTGCTTATTTTTCGCGCTTTGGGGCTAGACCCGCCCAGGTTTGGTCATTTTTCCATGATTCTCGGTCCTGACCAAGCCAAGCTTAGTAAACGATCAGGGGCGACGGCTATTGCCGACTATCGACGCCAGGGATATCTCGCTGAGTCAGTTATCAACTATATGTCACTGTTGAGCTGGTCGTCACCGACCGGCGAGGAGGTGTTGGATATGTCTTCCTTAACAGCTGACTTTGCTCTCGAGCGGGTTTCAAAAAGCCCGGCCATCTTTGATATCTCTAAACTAAAATGGCTCAACGGCCGGCATATTCGTCGTCTCGATAGTGTGACGCTGACAAACCTGGTCATACCTTATCTAGTTGAGAATGGGTTCGTCGATGCCAGTGAAATATCACAAAACTTTGATCGTTTAACCAGGATCACCGAGAGCGCGCAGACCAACATGGAGGTACTCTCCGATATCCAGGGGTGTGCTAAAATATTTGACGAGGTCATATTGGCAGACAATGTGATTAAGCGGCTGCGTGAAGAAATAGCTAAACGGATTATCGAGGTGTTCTCGTCGGCCGTGGCCCAAAAGGAAATTATCACTACCGATGAGGCCAAGAACCTCATTAAGGCAGTCACGGGCCGGCTAAAAGACGAGGGCTTCAAAGGCAAAGATATATTTCAAACATTGAGGCTAGCTCTGACGGGTGAGTTGTCCGGTCCGGAACTTTTTTATATTATCTGGGTATTGGGACAAAAAGAGATACAAGATAGGTTGAAGTCGCTTTCTTGAGGGCTGCAAAATTTAAGCACAGACGATGACAATTAAAATATATAACACGCTTACGAGAAAAAAAGAGGATTTCAGTACCGGCTCTAGTCGCAAAATCACCATGTATGTTTGTGGCCTGACGGTCTATAACTATATGCACATCGGCAACGCGCGTACCTTTGTCAATTTTGACATAATCCGGCGTTATTTGGAATTCCGCGACTATGAAGTTGTTTTTGTTCGAAACATTACCGATGTTGACGATAAAATTATTAAGCGGGCGGCTGAAGAAAAAACGACAGTCCAGGCAATCGCCAAAAAATATGAGGAGGCCTTCAAAGCCGACATGGCCAAGCTCGGTGTCGCGGAGCCTACTCATGAACCACGGGCTACAGAGTTAATCCCCGAGATGATAGATCTTATCGAGGTGCTTATCGACAAAGGGTTCGCCTACGAAGTTGGCGGGAACGTCTGGTTTCGGGTCAGGGAATTTGACGGCTACGGCAAACTGTCGGGCCGGGCTCTCGACGACATGCGGGCCGGCGAGCGCGTTGAACCTGATCCCGACAAAGATGACCCGCTTGATTTCGCTTTGTGGAAGAGTGCCAAAGCCGGCGAACCGTCATGGTCTAGCCCCTGGGGCCATGGGCGGCCGGGTTGGCACATTGAGTGCTCAGCCATGTCGCTGAAACTCTTAGGGGCCGGATTTGATATTCACGGCGGTGCCCAAGATCTAATTTTCCCGCACCATGAGAATGAGATCGCCCAATCGGAGGCCGCGACCGGCAAGCGATTTGTCCGGTATTGGGTCCATGGCGGGTTGCTCAACATTGATAAAGAAAAGATGTCTAAATCACTCGGAAATGTGATGCTCGTCGGCGATCTTCTGGAACAATGGTCAGCGAATTGCGTGCGTATGTTTATGCTCTCCACCCACTATAGGAATCCACTCGATTTTACAAGAGAGGGTCTTATTCAGGCCCAGGTTAATATTGAGAGGTTGGAGAGGACCATTCAAAATATTGATTACGCGCTCGGTCTTGATCTTCCGGTCAGTCGCCTCAAGACACTTAAGCTCTGGGAAACTGTTAGCGAAACTCGGGCACATTTCATTTCATCCATGGACGATGATTTCAACTCAGCGGAGGCCTTGACAGCTTTGTTTTCCTTGATCAAGGAGTGTAATTCCGCAATTGAGGGCGCGGGGGACCTCCCTGAGACCGAAGTGCTTGAGAAAAGCCGCGCGATATTAATTGAGATGACAAAAGCCCTGGGGATCAAAGCAGAGCCAGATGTGGATTGGTTGACCGTGGAGGCTTCACTTAGAGAAGTAGCGGATCAAACGATTGGAACGATTCCAAACGGCGCTAGCCGTGAGGCCATTCTAAATGCCGTGCTCGAAAGAAGAGAGGAAGCAAGAAGACAGAAAGAATGGGATGTAGCCGACGGGATACGAGACAGTCTCCAGGATATCGGCATTGAGATTGAAGACACCGCTTCAGGAACCCGCTGGAAGTTGATGAAAACCTAAGATGCCTTATATTGCCGGGCGCAGATCAGTCAAAGAAGCGCTCATGGGCAGGAGGCAGGTCAGCCATGTTTATCTGGCACGCAGTGCCGGATCTTCAGAGTCGGTCAATGAGATAGTCCTGTTGGCGGACACTCAGAGCATACCGACAAGTAGGGTGATGACGGACCAGCTTGATCAATGGGCAGGAGAAGTTGTACATCAAGGCGTTGTCGCCAGGATATCAGAGTTCCGCTACTCGGACATGGCTGATTTAGTCAAGCTTGTTAATGGCAAGGAACAAGCTCTGGTTGTCGCTCTCGATGGGGTCGATGACCCCCAAAATTTTGGCGCGATCACAAGAACTGCTGTTGGAGCAGGCGTGGATGGATTAATAATAAGGGAGCACCGGGCTGTTTCAGTAACGCCCGCGGTTGTAAAAGCGTCGGCCGGCGCTGTTGAATATGCTGTTGTCGTCAGATCCAATATTAATTCAGCGATTGACCGATTGAAGAGTGAAGGTTTCTGGATAATCGGCACCGACGGCTTGGCGCCTACGCCGATCTGGGATTTAGACTTAAAAGGTCGGATCATGTTCGTGTTTGGCGGGGAGCATCGGGGCTTATCGCGGTTGGTCAAATCAAAATGCGATTTTCTGGCGAAACTACCGATGTCAGAGAAGATCGACTCATTAAATGTGTCGGCGGTTGCTGCCGTCATTATCTATGAAGCGGTCAAACAGCGCACATAAGCGGGCGAGCCAAGTTTACAGATATGATAAGTCTGGAACGATGATAATCGACCGAAGCGAGGCCTTTTTTCAGTCCTAGGGGACGTTGGTTTCCTATGTTGCCTAACTCTCATAACTAGTTCCTCACGTACCGCCTGGACACGCAAGTCTCGCTCTCAAAGCCATGCTAGCGTCAGTAGCGATTCCTGAGTTAGGAAACATAGGAAACCAACGTCCCCTAGGTTTTATTGGTAAGAATGTCCCAATTCGCTTATTAAGCAATTAAGCCGCTTCTAGGTTCTGCCAAGACGCATGTCCTCAAGTTTTTTTCGAGTTGATTTCGATACACGTCCTTCAAGTCGAAACCTAGTTTTGCCGTCATTTAATTCGCGGTTTTCCTCGGATGTATCCGCCATCATTTCATCTAGATCACGCGGTGTCATGCGCTTTGTCCCCTTGCGCCAAACTACTTTCTGTTGAGCGTAGTCGGAGGTGCAGATGGTCACGCTTCGCTCGCCTGAGGCCTCGAAAACCAGTTTTTCTATAATTGAGTCGGCCGAGCGATTGTTGCCTGAATAGACGACTTTGATCCCGCCGATCTCTGTAACCGGCGTTGTTTCGCGCCCGTCAAAAACGACGGTAATATCAACATCTTCTGATCCTCCGAGATTAATGAGATCCGCAATCAATTCTTCGATAGCCGTTTTGTGTGTTCTTTCTTGAAGGCGCCGGTATCGCTTGAGTCTGTGAATAACATTATGACCGTCGATTATCAGGGATTCTCTCATCTGTCTCGTTTCTGTGCCCGGCTACTACGATAACCTCCTTAAATGTATCACATGACCTATTTATTTGCTCTTTTTTTCAAAAACACGGGAGTTTGGGAAAACTATATGGGAGAGAGTTTTGCGGGGGAGGGTTAAAGACAAACGAGAACAACGTCTGACCACGAGAAATTTGTAAGTTTAGAAGTTTTCCAGGAGCTTTTTGATTCATTTCCTGATCCGGCCCTAATTCTGGACAGGGGTGGGGAAATTGTAATGGTCAATGAGCGGACGGCTCGGATGTTCGGCTACGATTCGCAGGAGTTGGTCGGTAAGCCGATAAGTTTTCTTATGCCTAAAACAGAACGCGCTCTTTACACCAGAGCATTAAACCGATATTTCATGAGGCCGCGCGCGTTTCCTACCGGGACCATTAGCAGAACTATCTACGCACAGAATAGAGAAGGGACAAAAAGACCGGTCGATATTGGGTTGAGTCAGGTAAAGCTCTCATCCAGAAACTATTTTGTCCTGATCGTTCGTGAGGCGAAAGAAGTACGGGAAAAGGAGATAGACCTTAAGAAGGCGTTGCGGGCGGTTGAGGAGAAATATAGATCGCTTATCGAGAACATCCCTTCCATAGCCTGGATAGCTGATGAAAATCGAGTAATGCGATTTATCAGCCCGAATGTGCGCAGGATTCTCGGGTACACACCGGAAGAGATTTATGCGGGAGGAGCGGGTTTCTGGGCAGGAAAGATTTATCAAGATGATCGCGAAGAATACGAGAAATCATTTGCGGGCCTTTTTAAAGGGGACGAGTTTTTGGTTGAATATCGTATGCAAAAAAAAGACGGGAATTGGATTTGGGGCCAGGATCGGGTTGTTTCCATATTTGAGAAAGACAAGTTGTTTCATGCTTCCGGGGTTTTCACAGATATAAGTGAGCGAAAAAGGATCGAAGACCAAGTACGGTTTTTGGCGTTTCATGATCAAGTCACAAGTTTGCCGAATCGGGCCCTTCTGAGAGACCGCCTGAATCAAGTTGTGGCCTTCGCCGAACGCAGCCGGGGAAGGCTGGCCATCTTATACATCGGGTTGGATCAATTCAAACGTATAAATGACGCCTTTGGTCATGACGTTGGAGACAAAATGCTTAGAGGAGTATCAAGCCGTCTAATTGAATCTTTGCGAAAAGGCGACACAGTCGCTCGTGTAGGTGGTGACGAGTTCTGTATTGCTCTGGTGAATATCTCCAGAGCGCAGGATGCAGCCAAGGTCGCTGAATCGCTCTCGGAAGGTCTCGATTTACCTTTTAACAGCGCCGGTAAAGATTATTTCATCTCGGCCGCTATCGGTATCAGCCTCTTTCCCGACGATGGAAAAGACCCTGAAACGCTGATCAATCATGCTGAAGCGGCCATGCGTCATGCTAAAGAGAAAGGGAGAAATCGTCGTGAATTCTATACTAGTGACATGCAGGCCGCTGTTACCAGCAGAATGGCGCATGAAAATGATTTGGCGCAGGCGGTCAAGCGTAATGAATTTGTTGTCCATTACCAACCCCATGTTGATTTGAGCACTGGTGAGATAATCGGCTTGGAAGCATTAGTGCGTTGGCAACATCCCCAGGAGGGTCTGGTTCAGCCCGCCGAATTTATTCCAATGGCAGAGGAAATGGGATTGATAGTGCCGATCGGAGAATTTGTACTGAGGACAGCTTGTAAGCAGACGAAGGCCTGGTTGGACGAGGGTGCGAAGAATCTGTTACTGTCGGTCAACTTATCAGCTAAACAGCTTCAACGGGAAGATCTAATCAGCACAGTTTCTAAGGTATTGCAGGAAACCGACTTTCCCGCGTACCGGCTCATGCTTGAGTTAACGGAAACGGCGGTAATCGAGGACATTAAAAAGTCCGCTAAAGTGATGAGCCAAATAAAGGATCTCGGGATTCACCTGGCAATTGACGACTTTGGTACAGGTTATGCATCTTTATGGCATCTGACAAGCCTGCCTTTTGACACGATGAAGATATCCAGAGAGTTTATAAGCGAGATTGCGACAGCAGAAGATTCCAAGACAATGATAAAAGCGATTGTCTCGCTTGGCAGCTCCCTGGGCATGGATATTATCGCCGAAGGCGTTGAAACAATTGAGCAACTCAATTACCTGCGGGGGCTCAAATGTCTTGCGATCCAGGGCTACGTTTTTAGCCGGCCGGTATCAGCGCAAAAGTTTGCCGGCTTGCTTAGAGAAAGAAATAAGTTCCAACGCCTAGTCGCATAAACAAAGGGGTTATTGACAGTGTTTCCGTTGTTGGTGCTAAACATAGTATCCACGCGCGAATTTGTTAGCTGATCGCGCTCGGGTCGGCTTGGGGAAGAAGTGCATGAAGTTTTTAGTGGTTGACGACAATATTAATGACGCTAACCTGGCGGTTCGTGCGCTGTCCCGGGAATTTCCGGACGCCCTATACACTGTGACAACAACCGAAAAAGATTTTGAGTCGGCGCTTAATCAGGACGGCTATAGCCTTGTATTGACAGACTACTATATCGGGTGGACGGACGGGTTTAATGTTTTCAAAAACATTAAGAGTCGTTGGCCGGACATGCCGGTAATCATGGTCACCGAGACTGGCAGCGAGGAGATTGCCGTACAGGCCATGAAGTTTGGTTTAAGTGACTACGTTTTGAAAAGACACCTGGATCTGTTGCCGGCCGCCGTCAAGGAAAATCTTAAAAAGGTCAAGGTTGAGCACGAACGTGCGGAGGCGCTTTTGAAGCTGAAAGCTTCTGAAGAACGCAATCGCATCGTCTCCGAGTTGACATCTGATTTTGTTTTTGTGTCTCGAGTGAGCGCGAATGGTGATTTTTCGTTGGAATGGATGACAGGGGCATTTACTCGGGAGACAGGCTACAGTCCGCGCGATTTCGAGGAACTTGGTTGGGAAAAAATAGTCCATCCAGAGGATTTGCCTGAATATCTGGCCGCGCGCGAGCAGCTTCTCCTGGGAAAAACCACAAATCTTGACTTTAGAATTGTTACGAAGACCGGAGAAGTAAGATGGGCACGCTCATACAACCAGCCCATTATTGATGACGCGGGGAAAGTTGTAAAGGTTTTTGGCGCTCTTCAAGACATCACTGATGAGAAAGAAGCTGAAGAGACTATTATTTCCAAAGATAAAGCCATACGCCAGGCATATATCGATGTGTTCAGTGCTGTTACCGGCGGACGCTTGGTTATCTCCACTGTCGAGGAGATTGAGGCGGTCAGCGGCGACCGCATAGGCGATGTTTTAAAGGTTTCGACTTTTGATGCCATTGTCAGGACCAGAAAAAGAGTAGAAAAGATTCTAAATGAAAGATGGCCCAACTTTTACACCTTTGGTTTTCTGGTCTCGCTAAGTGAGGCCATTACCAACGCTGTCAAGCATGCCGGTGGCGCCGAATTAAAGCTGTTTCTTGACGGCGGGACTATCCAGGCTCGTGTAGAAGATTCAGGTCCGGGGATAAATTTCAAGCTACTACCCAGGGCGGCCCTGGAAGCCGGATTTTCAACTAAACAATCATTGGGTCTTGGTTTTAGCATAATGTTGCAAGAGTGTGATCGGGTGTTCCTCTCTACCGGTTCCGGGGGCACAACACTGATGCTGGAGAAGAGCGTAGCTAGTGAAAAACCAGAGGCGGGAGCTGAAATTAGCTCGAGCGTATTCAAACAGCGTCCCGGCTAAAAAATCATCTAATGTTTGATGAGCGTGGACTGAAGATGAGCAGGATAATTTGCCCGCGCTAACTAAGAGCATCGAGAGGCAAAATCTTTGGCGAGAAGAAATGAACACGAAATCAAGATAGACAGAGCCTTAGCCTCCGCCGCTGGTCTTATCGAGACCCTGTCGGAAGGCGTAGTCATAGTAGACGAAAAGGGTATCATAATCGCCACTAACAAGCGGGCTCAAGAGATGTTTGGTTACGAGAGTGGAAATCTGAGTGGCGATCACGTTGAAGTGCTGATATCAAAACATCGGCGTCCGGAGTATTTTGCACAACTCGATAGACAAGCATTAAGAGAACAGGGCCGCTCAACGCAGGCAATTCAGATGGATCTGACCGGCAAAAAGGCGGATGGGTCTGAATTTCCCATATCAATCAGGTTAGGTCAAATGGTTATTGAAAACCACAGGTTCACGGTCAATGTCGTCCACGATATGACCTCGCGCCGGGAAGCTGAAAATAGATATTTTCAAAGCTGTGCACGCGAGAAGTCCGCGATAAGGATGGCTCCGACTGTAATCCTGCTGCTCTCACACGACCATAAGATACTCGAGTTTAATCCAGCCGCTGAAAAGTTATTTCACATCAGACGAGAAGATGTGATCGGGCATGATTATGTCGGACTTTTTGCGGGGGAAAAGGAGAGAAAGTGGGCTTTAGCAGCCTTGAAAAGAGCACTCGATGGTGAACACATGATCGGTTTTGAAACCTCTATAAAAATAGTAGAGAGTCGGGAACGCGTTTTAAAGTGGTATGTCGATCGCGTAACTGGATCTGACGGCCGCTTCATTGGGGCTACGGTAATTGGCGTCGACATAACAGCGCATAAACAGGATGAAGCGAAAACAGTTGACCTCGCTAAGTTTCCCGCGGAGAACCCGTGTCCCGTCTTCCGGATCGCGGAGGACGGCCGGGTGTTGTTTGCGAATCACGCGGCCAAGCCTCTGCTGAAAATATGGCGGTCGGACATCGGCCAGGGCGTCTCTCATGACTGGGTGGTACTAACGAGGTCAATTCTTGAAAAAGATCAAATAAAAAAGGATATTTTACTTTCTTATAAAGGCGGATATTTTTCGTTCTCAGGCGTGCCGACAGTAGAAAGCGGATATGTTAATTATTACGGTGTTGACATTTCCGAACGCAAAGAGGCGCAAGGGGAAATTTATTTCACGCAGAAATCCTTGAAACGCTTGGCGCACTATGACCCATTAACAGGCCTGGCCAACCGGCGCTTACTGAAAGATCGTCTCAACAAAGCTCTAGCCGACGCGCGTCGTAACAAGCTCATGTTGTCTGTCCTCTTTCTTGATCTCGACGGGTTCAAGAACATTAATGACGCCTTCGGTCACACCGTTGGAGATTATGTCTTAAAGACAGCGGCTCAACGGATAAAGAGCTGTCTTAGAAAAGCCGATACCGCCTCGCGTTTTGGCGGAGATGAATTTGTTCTATTGTTGCCGGGGGTTAACAAGCCGGCTGAAGTCGCTATTCTTATGGATCGTATCAACAGTAAACTTGGAGGTCGACCGGTTAGTGTGGAGAAACAGAAAATTCATCTTTCATCCGGCGGAGGAATAAGCATTTTTCCAACTGACGGGGACACGGCTGAACAACTTATCAGAAATGCCGATGCTGCCCTGCATATTGCGAAGAATGAGGGGTGGGGCAAATATCATTTTTACACAGCCAAAATTCAAAGAGATGCAATGAACAGACTCGAGCTGGAAAGTGATCTTCGCGCCGCCTTGACCAAAAAGGAAATAACCGTCTACTATCAGCCATCGGTTCTTCTGGAAAACGGTAAAATATTTGGCGGTGAAGCTCTTGTGCGTTGGATCAGTCATGACCGGAAAGTTATTCTACCGGACAAGTTTCTATCTTTGGCTGAAGAGACGGGGTTGATTGTTCCGATCGGTAACCTGGTGCTCGAAGAAGCGTGTCGGCAGATGAAAGCTTGGGTTGACGCTGGTTTTTCTGAGATGAAAGTGATGGTCAACATATCGGCGCGTCAGATTCATGACATGGATCTGCCCGATCAAGTATCCAAAACATTAGCAAAAACCGGGCTTGAGCCCCGGAAACTGGTCATTGAGGTGACTGAGAGTTTAGTTATGAAGAGCGTGAGTGAAGCCGCTGTGGCTCTCTATGAATTGAAAGACATGGGCGTTGAAATTATGCTGGATGATTTTGGTGTTGGCTGGTCATATATGAGCGCGTTTCGGACATTTCCAATCGATGCCCTAAAGATCGATCGGTCCTTTATCAGGTACGTGGCTGAAAACTCAGACGACGCGGCCATGGTCAGGGCGATAATCTTGATGGCTCAAAGTCTGGGTATGAGGGCTATCGCTGAGGGTGTTGAAACATCTGAGCAGTTGGATTTCCTGAGGTCACAAAATTGTGAGGGGGTTCAGGGATTTTTTTTCAGCAGGCCGCTGCCGGCCGATCAGTTTACGAGAATGCTGAAAGGGAATGACCAGCGCTTGAAGGTTGCTTAATATGAAAAGAGGGAACCTACTTCGGAAATCGACTCGGTTCAGGCTGGCGGTAACTCTGGGAGCAATGTTATTGCCGGTCATTGTTCTGGCGTTCGCCTCCTTCATTCTGTTCAATGGATTCATAGACTCATTCATTGAAGTGACCGATGAAATGGTCGGTCAGATTCAGCCGAAACTCCAAATACAGGGGATGCTTTCCGGATTTATGAGAGATATGGATCATTTTGTCTTAGACCCCGGGGAATCGAAAGAGCGTATCGCTCTGCGGCAAGCCGACAGGGTCGATAGGGCCTTCATAAATCTTTTCAAAATCAGCTTCAGCCATAAAGGAGAGCAGAAGAAGATTGACTCAGCGTTTCAAAAGTGGAAAAAAGCCAAAACAGTTGCGATAAAGCTATTAAACGACAAAGAAATTAAGGAAGAAGTGCCACGTCAGTCCCCTCGAAGACTAGAGCGCGTCGATTTCTTAGTCACACGTTCAAACGAAATCCTTGAAAACGCGAATCGCTTCGATCTCGGTGAGATAAGGGAAGAGATCGAAGACGCCCGGGCAGGCAGGCGGAACAATATGCTGTTTATGAGTCTTGTGATAATAACCGGCATCGCGATAGCGCTTGGCGCCGGGGCGATGCTGGCTCGCTCAATTCTTCACCCGCTAGCCGCGCTCGAAGAAGGCGTCAGACGTCTCGGGTCGGGTGACCTTAACTACCGGGTGCACATGGAGATTGATGATGAATTGGGCCGGGTCGGAGCCGCGTTCAATATAATGGCAGGGCGTCTTGAACTGGATCAGGCGGCCCTTGCCGATCTAGCCATGCACGATGAATTGACAGGCCTTTTGAACCGGCGTGAACTTTTTCGTTTTCTAGGGCAAAGATTGAGCGGGTAACGCGCTCGGGGGAAGAATTTTCAGTCCTAATGGTTGATATCGACGGCTTCAAACAGATAAATGATGAGTATGGCCACCGGGTTGGCGATAAGGTTCTGCGTACTTTAGCCAAAACTATAAAGGGTTCACTGCGACCACTGGATAACGTGGCGCGATATGATGGCGAGGAATTCATGATCATTCTGCCGCAGACAGACAGGCTAGGTGCGTGTTCATCCGGCGAGCGCGTCCGGCGGCTGGTTGAAGCAAAGAAAATAGAGATCGATCGAGAAACTGTGATTAGCTGCACAATAAGCGCGGGTCTCGCTGTTTTCCCAACGGACGGTGATACTGACGAGAAGCTGATCGCCGCAGCTGATCAAGCTCTCTATCTGGCGAAAAAGGCCGGCAAGAATGTTGTCCGGGAGTATCGAGACATGGCAGGCTAAGTCGCGTAAATACCCGGGCACGATAAGGTTCGACGTAATCCCAATAGCGGCTATGCCTGTGCTACAATTAAGCCCATGACGAGCGTAAAAACCACCAGCGACTTGCTCGCTGAAAATGGATATGAACCAGTTATTGGCCTCGAGATTCACGTAGAACTTAGCACTAAAAGTAAGATGTTCTGTGATTCACGGGTCAGTTTTGGTGAGCCACCTAACAGTCACGTCTGTCCTGTCTGTCTAGGTATGCCGGGCACCCTGCCTGTTATCAACAGAAAGGCCATTGAATTCACGGCTCGCATCGGGCTGGCCCTTGAAAGTGAAATCGCTGAGTTTACCCAGTTTCACAGAAAGAACTATTTCTATCCCGATATGCCGAAGAACTATCAAATATCTCAGTTTGATCGCCCGATTTGTCTTGGTGGGCATATCGATATAGACATTGAGGACAAACAGCGCAGAATCGGGATTACCCGGGTACATCTGGAAGAAGATACCGGCAAGCTTTTACATGTGGGGACGAGCGGACGCATTTCCGAAGCCCAGTATTCTCTTGTCGATTTCAACAGGGCAGGCACGCCACTGGCCGAGATAGTGACCGAGCCCGACATCAGAACATCAGATGAAGCCCGCGCCTTTTTGCTAAAACTTCGCAGTATCCTTCTTCATCTCGGAGTTTCTGACTGCAACATGGAGGAAGGGTCACTGCGCTGTGACGCCAATACCTCTCTTAGGCCTATAGGCCGCCTGGAATTGGGTGTCAAGACCGAAGTCAAGAATATGAATTCCTTTCGCGGATTAGTCAGGGCGCTTGATTATGAGATCGAGCGCCAAATGGAGCTTATTCTCGACGGTGAACAGGTCATTCAAGAGACACGCCATTGGGATGCCGCGCGGAATTTGACGACATCGTTGCGGTCCAAGGAAGAAACTCATGACTACAGATATTTTGCCGATCCCGATCTTGTGCCTCTCAAGTTGGAGTCTGATTGGGTTGCGAAATTGAGCAAGGAGTTGCCGGAACTGCCTGACATCCGTCAAGACCGGCTAATCGCGACTTTCGGGTTGTCGGCTTATGACGCTAGATTTATGACTCAATCCAAGGCCCACGGGGACTACTTTGAGCAGGTGATGGAAGACTACACTGACCCCAAGCCGGCCGGCAACTGGATAATGGGCGAGCTGTCGGCCCGTCTCAATGCCGATAATAAGGACATAAGTGATTCCCCTGTTTCTCCCCGACAATTAGGGCGGATGCTGGCGCTTATCAAAGACGGTACGATCAGCGGAAAAATAGCCAAAGAAGTTTTTAAAACAATGTATGAAACCGGAGATGTCCCGGAAGATATCATTGAGGCTCGAGGTCTAACGCAGATAAGCGGCGAAGACGCGATCTCCGACTTTGTCGAGACTGTGATAGCAGAGAACAGTCAAGCGGTTGAGGAATATAGAAGCGGCAAGAAGCAGGCGCTCGGGTTCTTGGTAGGGCAGGTAATGAAGCTCTCAAAAGGCAAAGCTAATCCGGGCAAAGTGAACGCGATTTTACGCGAAAAGCTCGAATCTTAAAAAGTGCATAGAACACACAGATAATATGATTTGCCGGGTCTGACCATTGATTTCAAAAAGCTTGCCCCTTAATAGGAAAATAAGGTAAAATAGAGCCATCCTCGTTAACCCGCGAAAACTAACGGTTAGGTTTAATGCAGGAAATTTTTGTGTCTCATTTAAGCGTCCAAGGCTGACTAACGATTAGGTTTTGACTGGTTTGGCCACAATTAATTGAAACGAACAGGTGTAAATATGTCTGGAAAAGAATTGAAAGATTTTGATGTAGCGGATGTTGTTCCTACTGCACATCCATTGAAAATAGACGACACAACTTTGAGAGACGGGGAGCAGACCGCCGGAGTTGTATTCGCGAACACGGAAAAAATTCGTATCGCCAAATTACTCGATCAAGTCGGTGTCGACCAGATTGAAGTTGGCATTCCCGCGATGGGCGGGGATGAGAAAAAAACAATTACGAAAATAGCCGCTTTGGAGTTGAACGCGAGCATTTTAGCTTGGAACAGGGCGGTAATCGAGGATGTCCGGGAATCAGTTGAATGTGGAGTAGACGCCGTCGCGATTTCGATAGCCGTGTCGGAAATTCATATTCATACCAAGCTGAAAAAAGACCGGCAATGGGTTATAGATAGTATAAAACGCTGCGTTGATTTCGCTAAGAACAAGGGGCTGTATGTATCTGTCAACGCTGAAGACGGCTCGCGCGCTGAAATCGATTTCTTGATCGAGTTTGGTCAGGCCGCGGAGTTGGCGGGCGCTGATCGTTTGAGGTTTTGCGACACAATTGGAGTTTTAGATCCTTTTCAGACCTTCAAGGTCATAAAGAATTTGAAGAATCATATAGGCATAGAAATTGAGATGCACACTCACAATGATTTTGGCATGGCGACAGCTAATGCGCTTGCGGGTGTAAAGGCTGGAGCAAGCTGGGTCAATACAACTGTGAACGGCCTCGGTGAGCGGGCCGGTAACGCGGCCCTTGAGGAAATTGTAATGGCATTGAAATATATTGGTTCTGTTGACCTTGGCTACAAGACAGAGATGTTCCGCGAGTTGTCTGAATATGTAGCTGGTGCTTCAGCGAGGGACATTCCGATTTGGAAGGCCATTGTCGGGACGAATGTTTTCGCTCATGAGTCCGGCATTCACGCCGATGGTGTCTTGAAGAATCCTAAAACGTACGAAGCGTTCTCACCTGAAGAGGTTGGTCTCGCGCGTCAGCTGGTGTTGGGGAAACACTCCGGCACTCATTCTATCGAAGCAAAATTTCGTGAATATGGTATGGAACTCACGCAGGAAGAGGCCAAAGCTATCCTAGCAGTCGTCCGACGGACGGCTGTCCAGCTCAAACGGGCGCTTTTTGACAAAGAGATCATATATATCTACAACGACCGCTTGGAAAAAAAGAAGAAAGCGGAAGGAAAAACCCAGTAATGGGGGAGACTCTCGCCGAAAAGATACTATCGGCGGCCAGTGGTCAAAACGCTCGTCCAGATGAGATCGTCATTGTAGATGTCGATGTAATCGCTGTTCAAGATGGGACCGGGCCGCTAGCTATCGATCAAGTCATTGAGCTAGGCGGTCGGCTGGCCAAGCCCCGCAAGACTATTTTATTTATTGATCATGCCGCTCCAAGCCCAAGAAGCGAGTTGTCTAACGCTCACAAACAGATGAGAGCTTTTGCCCGAGACACAGGCGCTGTCTTGTCTGATATCAATCAAGGGATTATTCATCAACGTCTCGTGGAGAAGTATGTCCGTCCATGGGATGTTGTTATTGGCGCAGATTCACACACATGCATGTCGGGAGCTCTAGGCGCGTTTGCCACGGGTATGGGTTCAACAGATGTCGCTATCGCCATGGTTTCCGGAAAAACTTGGCTCCGGGTACCCCAGAGCTATCGGATTCTCATGAGAGGGGATTTTGCCGTTGGTGTCGGCCCTAAAGACCTGATCTTATACTTGATCGGCAAGATAGGCGCTGACGGTGCTACTTATAAGGCGCTCGAATTCGCAGGTGAAGCTGTTTCAGACATGGATGTCGCGAGTCGGCTCACAATAGCGAACATGGCGGTTGAGGCGGGAGCCAAAGCCGGTTTGTTCCCGTCCGACGCCAAAACTATGGAGTTCCTGGCGTCCGTCGGTCGCTCTGATGGCTGGCGGGAATTGGAAGCTGATAGTGACGCGGTTTATGAACGAGAATATGAAGTGGACCTCGGCACGATAGAACCGATGTTGGCCGCTCCGCATACAGTCGACAATAGCCTAAAAGTCGCGCAGGCCAAGGGTGTTCATCTTGACCAAGTGTTCATCGGCAGCTGCACGAACGGAAGAATCGAAGATTTGCGGATTGCCGCCAATATTTTAAAAGGCCGTCAGATAAACAGCAGTACTCGTCTGATTGTGACGCCGGCTTCGCGCGACGTTTATATCCAAGCTTCAAGAGAGGGCGTTCTGGCAGACCTTGTTGAAGCTGGGGCTGCGGTCACGGTGCCGGGTTGCGGTGTCTGTGTCGGCGTCCACGGCGGAGTCTTGGGTGATGATGAAGTGTGCCTGGCGACGTCGAATCGTAATTTCAAAGGGCGCATGGGAAATCCTAAGGCTCAAGTTTATCTGTGTTCGCCGACGACAGCTGCAGTCAGCGCGATAAAGGGCGAGATAACTGACCCAAGAGAGAAAATTTAAGTAGTAGAGATTGGTGAAGCGGGATGAGGATATGAAAAAACTAAGCGGCCGTGCCTGGAAATTTGGAGATGACATCAGTACTGACCACATAGCACCCGGCCGATTGTTTCACCTGAGGACAAACCTGCCGGAGCTGGCCAAGCACGTGCTTGAAGATGCCGACAAGGACTTTGCCTCTAACATGACCCCGGGAGATTTTGTAGTCGGCGGTCGTAACTTCGGTTTAGGCTCAAGCCGTGAGCACGCGGCTCGCATTATCAAGTTGTCCGGCGCAAGCGCGGTTCTGGCAAAATCGTTTGCCCGCATTTTTTTCCGCAACGCTATCAATGTCGGTCTTCCGGTGTTAGTTTGTGATACCGATCAAATCGACAATCTGGACGAGCTCGAGATTGACCTGGCAGCCGGCGAGGTCTTTGACAAAAGTAAGAATATCAAGCTCGACTTCGTGCCCCTGCCGCCGGCCATGGTAAAGATTCTGATAGACGGGGGACTGGTCGAGCACTATAAAAAGCATGGGGGATTAGCTGTAAAATGACACATACAATAACAATCATTCCGGGTGACGGAATTGGGCCGGAGATATCCGCGGCCATGCGCATGGTAGTTGACGCCACTGGCGTAAAGATTGACTGGGAAGTCCAAGAAGCGGGCGCTGATGTCATGGAGAAATACAAAACGCCCCTTCCTGAAGTGGTGCTTGAATCGATTCGTCGGAATAAAGTAGCCATCAAAGGACCGATTACAACTCCGGTGGGTAAAGGTTTTCGGAGCGTGAATGTAGCGCTGAGAAAAGCATTAGGTCTCTACGCGTGTCTAAGGCCCTGTTATTCGATTAAGGGTGTTCGGTCCCGGTTCTCTGATATTGATTTAGTGATCGTCCGTGAAAACACGGAAGATCTCTATGCCGGCATTGAAAGCATGATTGATGATGATACTGCTGAGAGCATCAAGCGCATCACCAGATCAGCTTCTCGCAAGATTGCAAAGTTCGCGTTCGAATATGCTCGTACAGAAGGGCGCAAAAAAGTTACAGCCGTACACAAGGCAAACATTATGAAGTGCTCAGACGGTCTGTTTCTCGAGGCGGCCGGGCAAGAAGCAGCTCTTTATCCGGATATAGAATTCAATGATCGGATTGTTGACAATATGTGTATGCAGCTGGTTCAGAAACCGGAGCTGTACGATATTATGGTGCTGCCTAATCTTTATGGTGACATCATATCTGATTTATGCGCGGGCCTGATTGGCGGTCTGGGCATAGCGCCTGGGGCAAATATCGGAGACGACGCGGCGGTTTTTGAACCTACTCACGGTAGTGCTCCAAAGTATGCCGGCTTGAATAAAGTGAACCCAACTGCGCTGATACTTTCAAGCGTTCTAATGTTAAAACATATTGGAGAAAAGGACGCGTCTGACCGAGTACTCAATTCTGTCAAAGAAGTCATTGGCGAGGGAAAAACAGTAACTTACGATCTGGGCGGCAGCGCCGGCACGCGTGAAATGGCAGAAGCAATAGCTACGCGAGTATAAAGCTGGTTTATCTTGGGCTCACAAGCGAAATAAGATACTAAATCCGTTATTGATTGCGGTGAGCACAGGTTGGAGATATGACGAACTTTAGCCTCAAGCCGGCCGGGACGCCATCATCGGCGCCAAGACAGATTGTGTTCGGTCTGATCGCGGTGTCATTGCTGGTACTGGCGGCTATAACCATGAGATCACATCAACTGCCGTTTGTAGTGTTGTTGCTGGGAACGGCTTATGCTGTTGGAGCTGTTGGCAGCTGGCGGCTTGCCGTCAACAACGGGACAGCGAGTGACGTCGCCTCAGATAACGGCGGGGCCATTGCCAAAAACCCTCAAAAGAATCAAGAAAAGGTTGCGGTCGTCAAAAGAGATCTTGATGAAGCCGGGAAGAATAAAATCAGATCTCTAGTCAAAAGAAATCATGAACTGCTAGTCTTATATTCTCTCGCCAATGTTGTCGCCTCATCTCTGGAGCTGCGTGAAGTTCTCTCCGTAGCGCTGGATGGCGTTACCAAGATATTCGGAGCTCGGGCCGGTGAGATAGGTATAATCGGGGAGCCCGAGGAGACTGTCGTTATCTATTATCGCGGGGCCTCAGTATTGGCAAAATATCACGGTCCGTCGGCGCCGCGCATAAGTAGGCGGTTGACGTCTGAAGTTCTAAAAACCGGTGAGCCGGTCATCGCCCGGCTCACCGCCGAGGATGACGCGAGAACTGACAAGGATATCAGAGTCAAAGGAATCTCAAAAGTCGCGGTTTTCCCCATAAAAAGCAAGAGACGCACATTAGGCACAATAACGCTGGCCTGCGCGAGTAGGTGCAACCTGGATAAGACAGACCAGGAATTGCTGATGTCGATCGGCACAATGATAGGATCAGCGATAGAAAACAGCCAACTTTATCAAAAACTCAAGCGGATATCAGACACTGATCCGGTAACCGGACTCTATAATCATAGATTCATAATTAAGAGATTGAACGCTGAAATTCGCCGGGCTTCAAGATATGGGCACTCGGTAAGTGTGCTTATGATGGATGTTGACGCTTTCAAAGAGGTCAACGATATTCATGGGCATATGTTCGGTGATACTGCCTTAAAGAAAATTGCTTTAGCGACGGCTGCGGCTTGTCGTGAAACAGATGTGATCGGACGCTATGGAGGGGATGAGTTCCTTATGGTTCTGCCTGAGACCGAGATCGAAGCGGCTGTGACTGTAAGTAACAGGATCCGCCGGTATATTCAGAGCATAAGCTTGATTCCGGACGGATCTGACAAGCTTGTCGCTATCACGGCCAGCTTGGGCCTGGCGGTCTATCCTGTTTCGGGGAAGAACGGGACAGATTTGATCATCGCGGCCGACAAAAACCTCTACCGTTCAAAACGCGCCGGCGGAAACCAGCTGACTTCCCGGAAAGTAGCTTAATTTTAGATTGGGGTCAGGTCTTGCAATGACACATTTGCATGTGCTAGCTCGCCTTTTATGGTCAGAAGATGAGGGTAGGGGCCGGGATTAGATCTTACCATCCTGCATGACTTAAGTATTGTCTGCTTGGAGCGTATTATGTGGCATTGCAAGACCTGACCCCAAAGTCGGCTTGTGTGATTCGCGCAATTCGATTATAATTTGAGCGTTTGAAGAGTCTAAAGGGAGTTGCCAATGGCCGTACCAAAGAGAAAAACATCGAAAAGCAGGACCCGGAGCCGAAAAGCCAACTGGAAGGCGATAAGCTCCCCAGCTTTACATGAGTGCCCTCAATGTCATGAGATGAAAAGACCGCACCATGTCTGTCCATCTTGTGGCGTCTACGCGGGTCGAGAAGTGCTTGAAGTAGAGTAGCCTTTTGACAGAGGCGCGCGAAGCCAAAGTTTAAGATCATTTGAATTAGGCTGAAATTTAATCGAAGAACGGGAATAACCTCTTTATGAAGAGGTTATTTTTTTATGGCTGACGCGGCGCGGCACGCGCGGGCGTCTGATGATCTGGCTCCGCTTTTTTATCCACGCTCTATAGCAGTTGTTGGGGCCGCGCGTGAGCGCGGGAAGGTCGGGCGGATTATCTTCGACAATCTAATAAAGACATTCCCGGGAGAGGTTTTTCCAGTCAACCCGAAGGCCAATGAAGTGGACGGGAGGAAATGCTACTCATCTATCGCTGATCTTAAGAGGCCGATTGATCTGGCGATCATCGCCGTGCCCGCACGTTTTGTTATCAGTATGATTGATGAAGCCGGACCTGCCGGGCTCAAGGCAGTCATCGTTATCTCGGCTGGGTTTAAGGAGACAGGTGTCGAAGGCGCGAAACTGGAAACAGAGTTGGTCAGAGTCGCTAGAGAGCGGGGCATCCGTATACTTGGTCCAAACTGTCTTGGGCTCATAAATACATCAAATCACCTTAACGCCTCTTTTGCCGGTGCCCTTCCGCGTACCGGCAAAATTGCCTTCATGTCTCAATCGGGCGCGCTATGTACAGCGATCTTAGATTGGGCAAAGGGATCAGAAGTCGGATTTTCGAAATTTATCAGCCTTGGCAACAAAGCCGATATCGATGAAATCGACATCCTGCCCGTCCTGGCTGATGATCCAAGTACAAACGTGATCACAACCTATTTAGAAGGGATCAGCAACGGGCGCGCATTCGTCGATGCAGCGTCCAGAGCCGGCCTGAAAAAACCGGTCGTCGCGCTTAAGTCAGGCACAACAAATGCCGGTGCTCGAGCTGCGTCTTCGCACACGGGAACGCTAGCCGGTTCCGAAAACGTATATAGTGCGGCTTTCAAGCAGAGTGGGATCGTTCGCGCCGGTAACGTCGAGGATCTCTTCGATCTGGCCTTAGGTTTCAGTGAGCAACCGTTGCCCAAAGGACGCCGGCTGGCTATTGTAACAAACGCCGGAGGGCCTGGAATCATGGCGGCCGACTCGGTTGAGCGCCAGGGATTGACCCTAGCGAATTTCAATCCGGAGACTATAAAAGAACTTAGCGAGGCCTTGCCTGGTGAGGCTAATATTTATAACCCTGTCGATGTTCTCGGTGACGCCTTGGCAGACAGATATGGTATAGCCTTAGGTTCAGTTTTAGGTGACCCGAATGTAGACGCCGCAATTGTTCTGTTGACTCCTCAGGCAATGACCGAAATCGTGGAGACCTCCCGAGAGTTGATAGAGAGATCCTCAAAACATAAAACAAAACCGATCCTGTCATGCTTTATGGGCAAAGACATTGTTGGTCCCGGCATACATGAGTTGCAGGAATCGGGAGTTCCTAACTTTTCCTTTCCTGAGCGCGCAGTCTCTGTCATGGGTAGCCTGATTCGCTACGCTGAAGAGCGTTCGCGAACCCACTCCGCGATACCGAGGTTCCCAGTCGACGACGGGAGAGTGGAAGCGCTTATTCGCGATGAAAACAATCGCGGGCAACTGGTCGGCGCGCAGGCCTTGCAAGTGGTTGAGGCTTATGGGATCAGGGTCTCCAAAACGAAGTTGGCTAATACGCTGCCGGACGCTCTCAAAGCGGCTGAGGATTTGCGTTACCCGGTTGTTCTTAAAGCCGCCTCTCCCGATGTTCTGCACAAGTCTGATATCGGGGTGCTGAAAGTCGGGATAGAAAACGACTTTGAATTGCGCGTCGCGTATCGGGAAATATTATCCAATATCGACAGATATCTGCCCGAAGCGGAGCTGTGGGGTGTTAGCGTTCAGGAAATGATCACCGGAGGTCGCGAAGTCATTCTTGGCAGTAATGATGATCCGCAATTCGGCCCGGTTCTCATGTTTGGTCTGGGTGGGGTCTATGTTGAGGTGCTAAAAGACGTTTCGTTTCGATTGGCGCCGCTGACAAAAGAGGACGCGAAGCAGATGGTTTTGGAGACGCGGTCCTACCCGCTTCTTCAGGGGGTTCGGGGTGATCCTCGCGCCGACGTCGAGGCCGTGGTTGACGCTTTATTGCGACTCTCGCAACTGGTAACAGACTGGCCTCAAATAAAAGAGTTGGATATCAACCCGCTCATGGTCTTGGAGGCGGACCGGGGCGCGGTGGCCGTGGATGTCAGGATACTACTGGAGGGGTAGATCATGAAAAACTTAATATTTCTTTCGACAGAACCATACTCGGGAAAGACAGGGTTGGCCTTGAACGTCGCTCGCGAGTTTGAGACAAGAGGGCGAAAAGTTGGTTTTTTCAAGCCGGTCGGCAACTTGCCCGTGCGCAAAGACGCGGAGGTGGCAGATCGAGACGCGGTCTTCGCGAAGCAGGCCCTGCACCTCGATGAGTCGGCCGCGCGAATTTGTCCCGTGATTCTAACGTCAAAAGAGAGCGGCGACAGATTAAGAGAGAATACTGATGGCACTGCTGAGCGAGTCGTGGAGGCGTTCAAAGCGGTATCGGCGGGAAAAGATCTGTTGGTGATGGAAGGTTCAGGTCACATAAATGACGGGCGTCTATACCATGTCAGCGCGGTTGATCTGGTGAGCTTGTTGGATTTGCGCGCGGTCATAGTTATCAAGCTCGATAACCCATATGAAATAGTCGACGATGTACTGGTATTGTCTGACCGGCTTGGCGATCGCTTGGCTGGTGTAGTATTTAACTGGGTAAAAAAGAGTAATTTATCAGTTATGAAGGAATTGATCGTCCCATTTCTAGAGAAAGAGGGAATACCATGCTTTGGCGTGATTCCGCGTGATGAAAGCCTGGTAGCGGTGAGTGTCAAAATCCTGACCGCGGCTCTTGGCGGACGGCTTCTATGCGCTGAGGACAAGACCGGTAATATGATAGAATCTTTTATGGTCGGTGCTATGGGCCAAGAGCAGGCGCTGCGGTTTTTCCGGCGCCGGAGCCACAAAGCGGTGATTACCGGAGGAGATCGCACAGATGTTCAACTTGCGGCTCTTGAAACACAGACATCTTGTCTGATCTTAACAGGCAATTACGCGCCACCAGCGACCGTTCTGGCGGTCGCGGAGTCAAAAGGCGTGCCGGTTGTCCTCGTGGATATGGATACTTTGTCGGCCGTCGAGAAGACCGAAAATATCATTGGGCAGATGAGGATAGATGATGAAGACAGGCTCAACGAGATGCAAAAACGCATGAAAGAGTTTATGGACATTGATCGTCTTTGCGAAGCAGCGAGTTAGACAGGAGAGATTCAGGTGGCAAAGGCAAAAAGGCCGGTTTCTGAAAAAGTTTCCACAATTCGCGGACGGCGGTCAACCGGCGCCGTCAGAAAGGTTGACTTTAGCAAGGCTGTGCGGCAGTACAGCGAGAAAATTACTATAGTCGATAAGCCGACTGAGTTCTTTACCGTTCCTCCTAATCTCGGCAATTACGACTCGGTACGCGCTGACTTTACGTGGGAGCAAGCGAGAAAGGAGCTCGATTGGTTTGAGGGGGGTCGGATAAACGCCGCCTATAACGCTATCGACCGTCACGCGAAAAGCTGGCGCAAGAACAAGGTCGCTCTCTACTGGGAGGGCGAGCGAGGCGAAGTTGAAAAATATACCTTTCGCGAGCTTGCCGAAGCCTCTAATAAATTTGCCAACGCTCTGGTCGATCTGGGTATCAAGCGCGGAGACAGGGTTTTTATCTTTCTCCCCAGGCTGCCCGAACTCTATATCGCTTTTCTGGGCATCCTGAAAGTCGGCGCCATCGCCGGCACGCTGTTTTGCGCTTTTGGGCCGAGCGCTTTACGTGATCGCTTGGCCGACAGTGAAGCAAAGGCGATAATCACAATCCCAACCTTACTCGACCGGGTTGACGAGGTCGTCGATGATCTGCCCGCTCTTGAAAACATTATCGTCGTCGATAATAGGGGAACGAAGGTCAAAGCCAAAAAAAACGAGAGTCTTTATTCAAGCATCATGGCAGGTGTCTCAAACCGCTTCGAGGTCGCCGCCATGGACCCCGAAGACTACGCCTATATGCTTTACACATCCGGAACTACCGGCAAGTCAAAAGGTGTTGTGCATGCTCACCAAGCTGTGATACAGGAGTATCTGACGGCAAAGTGGGTTCTTGACCTAAAAGAGGAGGACATCTACTGGTGCACAGCCGACCCCGGTTGGGTCACCGGAATAGCCTACGGCATATTAGGCTCATGGGCCAATGGTGTTAGCTCAGTCATTTTTGAAGGTCGCTTCAATCCCCGGGAGTGGTATAGAATTGTTGAGACCTATGAAGTGAGTGTCTGGTATACCGCGCCGACCGCTATCCGCATGCTCATGCGCGAGGGTGACAAACTTACGAGTGAATTTGATCTCTCAAGCTTGCGTCATCTGGCCAGTGTCGGCGAACCCCTTAACCCCGAGGCAATTAGGTGGGGCCTTCACGTTTTTGGCCTACCTTTTCACGACAATTGGTGGCAGACAGAGACAGGCAGTATACTCATAGCCAATTATCCATCCGTCCCTATAAAACTCGGGTCTATGGGCAAGCCGTTTCCGGGCATCGATGCTACGATCGTAAATGACAACGGGGATCAACTGCCGTCGGGTGAGACAGGTAACTTGGCAATTAAGCCAGGGTGGCCGGCCATGCTCAGGACTATCTGGCGAAACGAAGCCAAGTATAAGGAGTATTTCAAGAAAGGTTGGTATATATCAGGCGATAAGGCTTATGAGGACAGCGACGGATATTTCTGGTTCATTGGCAGAGCCGATGATGTCATCAAGACAGCAGGGGAACGCGTCGGTCCGTTTGAGGTAGAAAGTGCGCTTGTAGAACACCCAGCCATAGTTGAGGCTGGAGTAATCGGCAAGCCCGACATGATGCGCGGCGAAATAATCAAGGCCTTTATTGTCCTTGCCCCCGGTCGCAAGAGTTCAGACCAACTGGAAACCGAGATCAAGAAATTTGTTAAGACAAGACTAGCCGGCCACGCTTACCCCCGTGAAATAGAATTCACAGACGTTCTCCCCAAGACCCAGAGCGGCAAAATCATGCGACGTGTGCTCAAAGCCAAAGAACTCGGGCTGCCTACGGGTGATGTCTCAACCCTTGAGCCCTAACCGGGGACGTTCCTCAATTACTACAATTACGCTCATGACCAGGGGTTAGGGTTAGCAGTATCTCATTGTTCATCAAGAGGACTTCTAACTCCCAAAATATTTTTCGTTGCGACATGCGTGTAAATCATCGTCGTCTGTAGATTTCGATGCCCGAGTAACTCCTGAATGGTTCTAATATCATAGCCCTTTTCCAACATATGCGTGGCGAAGCTGTGCCTGAGAGTATGAACCGAGGCTAGTTTGGTTATTCCGCTTTTGATAACGGCTGTTTTGAACGCTTTCTGTAGTGACGCTGAATGAATATGGTGGCGCCGCGCGACCAGGGCTCGTGGATCAACCGATAGAGTTTTCGATGGAAAAAGCCAGAACCAACTCCACTCCCTGCCGGCGTTCGGATATTTTCTCTCAAGGGCGTTGGGCAGATAGACACCCGCGATCTTTCTCTGCCTATCTTTTTCATATATCGCTCTAGCCACAGATATATGCTCGATCAGATCAGCTTTGAGAGACTCAGGAAGAACCGTTCGCCGGTCTTGGTCTCCTTTACCCGACCGGATATCTACTACATTCTGCTCCAGGTCAATATCTTTTATTCTCAGTCTTAAGCATTCCCGTAACCTCAGCCCACACCCGTAAATAAGCATAGCCATGAGACGGTGTGCTCCGGAAATATTATCAAACAGGGTGTGGATCTCTCGCGGCGAAAGCACGACCGGCAACCGCCGTTTATGCCGAGCCCGCACACCGCGCAGTTCGTTTTCTCCAAGCGTCTTGTTGAGCGCGTGACGGTAAAAGAAGACGAGCGCGTTAAGAGCCTGATTTTGCGTGGAAGCTGAGACCCGGCGCTCAACGACTAGGTAGCTTAAGAATCGCTTAATATCGGCACCGCTGATTTCCCGAGGATTCTTGCTACCCAGGAACTTTCGAAACGAGTTAAACCAGGAAATATATGTTTTCTCAGTGCTTAGCGAGCGCTGTTTTACCCGAAGAGCTGCTCTAGTCTTTGCCTCGAGGTTATCCCAAATGCCACGTGTAGGCTCTTCTTTACCACAATCGCTCTTATTCTTGGATGACAGGAAATAGTCATATAGCCTCAACGCGTCATCAGCCTGATTGGCCTGCCAATCCTCACGCGTCTTGGCAATATGCTTTATGAATCGCTCTCTATCCTCGACATTTGCGGGTTCGGAATCTGGCCGCTCTAAGAAGGAATAGCACTCGCTAACCCACTTGAGATAGTAAGGAATGTACTTAGCCTGGATTAACGCTTTTTGATCCAGGTAGTCTCTGAAAGTCCTTAACATAATTACCCCGAACACTTCGCGATATTACGCATAATAATGATATAGTATTATTGTAAGAATACTACAAGAACCGCATAATTCAATATAGTGGCCTAATTGAAATAAAAGCGCTTGCCTGATAGAACCGATCTTTAGTAAAATGTTGGTATTGTGGAAGAAAGATAAAAATGAATGTTAGCTGGAGGAAATTAGACCAATGCCTAAAATATTTAAACTGGACAGCCTTCCATTTGAAAAAAGGGAATCGCGTATTCCTGAATTCTCTTGGCATACAAGCCCACCATTGGCAAAATTGGCGAACTCAAAGAGTCTCCAATTTGACGTACGTTCATTGGATCCGGGGAAATTTTCATACCCCTACCACTTTCATCGAAGTGCCGAAGAGCTATTTGTTATTTTTGAGGGAGAAGCCACTTTACGTTCTCCGGATGGCTTCCAGAAAATCACCAAAGGAGAAATTATCTTTTTCGAGGAAGGCTCTAGCGGAGCACACCAGCTCTATAACCACAGCGATTCACCTTGTATATATTTGGATTTAAGGACTACGACTGCGATCGACGTATGTGAATATCCAGATTCAGAAAAAATTAATATTCTTCCCAAGCTTGAGGTTTTTAGTAATTCATCCAAAGTAGATTACTATTTAGGCGAAGAGGAAGTCAGGAAGAAATGGCCTAAAGAGTTGTTGAAAGATAATGTGCAGTCAGCTAACAAATAAATGCAGCGGACACGGTAACCCGCGCCGCTGATTTCAGACGTTATGCCAAGAATATACCAGGCTACTTAAAGTGAATGGAGGACAACAAGGCGATGCTTAAAACAATTCACATTTTGGGTGCGGTCATGTTCCTTGGGGGTATAGGCGCTGATCTTGTTTGGATGAAGCTCGCAGAACGAACCAAGAGACCCTCAGATTTGGCCTTTGCGAGCAAGACGGTTACTTTGAGCGATTTCCTAGTCGCGATTCCAGGCGCTGGACTCCTTATGTTAAGCGGTGTCCCTATGATCTTGGCATCTGCGGAGCTTTCGGGACTTCAATTAATCCCTGGTCTGCTCAAGAGCTTTAAGATTGGGTGGCTCATCACTTCGATCGTGCTATTCAATATATCGGGCGCCGTTTGGCTGTTGCTGATCTTGCCTCGTCAGCGCCGCATGATGTCGATCTCGCAAGAGCACATTTCTTCAGAGTCACTGCCCAATGAGTTTTTTCAGCTTTTGCGAACATGGTATTTTTGGGGCATGGTTGCAACCGTGTTGCCTTTGATCGCTCTGGTCTTAATGGTTACCAAGCCTAGTGTTTGGTAGAGAAGATGATGGGACTGGGCATAACAATGCGTTCCACCAGACGCCTACTCGGCTTTCTGGGGTAGGCGCAGGTGAACGCAAACGTTATGTCTAGATAGAAAGATCATGAGGGAACAATGGTAGGTTCAATCTTTTTTGTCATGCTGGGGGTGATCATTGCCGGATATCTGGCGTTCTTCGCCTGGCTGTTAAATATAGCCAGATTGACCTACAGTAAAATTCCAGCCTTCTGGAAGGCATCATTACTGGCCCTTTGGTTCATGATTATTGCAGGTCATTTTCTGATTCTATTTGCGCCTCATTCCATGAGCTTCCCCTCGCTTGCCCTTGGTGGCTTCGTGATCGGTCTGGCCGTTGCGGCCTATTCGTTGCCCCTTTCGAAAGCAAATTCAGCGGTCCGTAGCCCAAGAACCGGACAAATATTAGGCCTCGTGCCATCAATACTCGTGGTGGCTTTCTTCACGGTCTTCTTAACATCGGGTTACATCCGGATGGGCTCCCGGTTTTTCGCTGTCAACGATCGCGTAATTATTGTCTTGGGCATCGTGTTCGCAGTTGGTATCTTTGGATTAGTCGCGGCCTGGCTGAAAATCAAATTGTTCTTTGTTTTCGCAGGGTTCGTGCTATTCGAGATTAGCGTTCTCGGATTCATGACAATTGGAATACTCGTTCTACCTGTAGCAATGTTATTTCAAGCGGCAGGCATTTCTTTGGCAACGGTCAGTCAGCGCCGTGACAGACTCAGCGTTGCGTAAAACGCAAATTAATATGGGAGAACATGGCATAACAAACAAATCCAGCGGACGGCCAAAAGCGCAGCCGCTGATTTAAAACGTTATGCCAATTAAAATAATGAATTGGTTGAAAAGGAAAACTGAGTGAAGCCCATCTTGATAGTGCTAAGAGGCCCTTGTGGTGGAGGCAAAACAACGGTTGCCAGAGAACTAGGCGGGCGAGTTGATGATCTTCGATACATTGAAGTCGATGCCGTCAAGAGAGACGTTAGTTCGAGCACCAGCTCAAATAACTGTGCTGAAATAGCGCTGTGGTTTTGCGAGACGAATAAGCGAATCAAAGAGGGCCTAAAGAACGGCCAGGTGGTAGTTGTTGACGAGGCCTTTGCCGAGCCGTATTTGTTCAAGATTGCCATGCTTGGGCTGGAGGATCAGGTCAACATTTTTATAGTTGAACTATTCTATCCACTGGAGGTGCATGTCCAGCGGTATTCGCAAAAAACTGACAAGGTCCATCCGAACGAAGAAACCATCAGGTCTCACTATGGCTACTATCAGAATGGCAGAATTTTCCCGAAAGGGAATTCTGATTTCAAAATCGCTAATGATCTCAGCATTACAGACCCGGAGCAAAGCGCTAGCCAAATCGCTGATCAAATACTCAGATTGATAAATGAGAAGACAGAAATTGAACTGGACAGAGAAATGGAGCAAGCATAACAAATCGCTCCACCAGACGCCTACTCGGCTTGTCTGGTAGGCGCAGGTGAGCTTAGACGTTAGGTGTAAATAAATGAATGTCGAAGAAGCTAGGTATAGGTTGAAATCTGAAATCGAGCCTCTGGTCGCCAATGTTTTTTTGGCAGATCAAGCCTACGATCTGCTAAAAACCTCGGGTGACTTTGCAGAGAGCCTTAATCTCAAATCTAACAACTTCGGAAATCTGTTTGGATTCTTGCAATCGCTTTTTTCGGATAAGTTCATTCTTAGCGTAACCAAGATTTTTGAAAAACAAAATTCACGCTATCCAACACATAGCATTCCAGTCGTTATTTCCTTACTAGAAGAATATAAAGATACGTTGCCAATTACACAAAGAGCCACTTTTCTTCGAACTCTAGACAATGTTGGCTTAAGAATTAGAGCCAATGAGCTAGCCAAACTATCAGACTCAGATCTTAAAATCAAGGTAGTTGATCACTTTAAAACTTCTTTACCTGATATTAGCAGAAGGTGTCACCGCCGCCTGTAAAATCCCCAATAACGCCGGTTTAGAATTCCCCACCTACCAAGCAGTTAAGTAATGAGGCTTGGCAGCCTTAGAATTGAGCGAGAAGTCGGTCGATTCTAAAGAGG
>SDBV01000278.1_pt1 | contig 70894 bp, 57 predicted proteins | sample 2277081 | NCBI WGS metagenome assembly SDBV01 (sample SAMN10402039, study PRJNA504765) | marine sediment metagenome | isolation source: marine sediment core GS10_PC15, 223 cmbsf | place: Arctic Ocean: Southern Knipovich Ridge | collected 2010
CAAGTGGTTATAGCTGTTTCTGAAGGTGTCCGACTTTTTGCGTTTAGCGCATTAAAGGCTGCCAGCAGGATGAACCAGCCGTTTCTTACATCCTGCTGGTAGCCGGTAAAGCGAAAAACGCATAGTTTTGACTGTGAGTAGTGCACGAATTTTTATGAGAATCCGATATTAAAAACCTGTTTGGTTCCGGCTACGCCGGGTTAAGTAGTTTTAAGCGGAAAGTATTTTTGCGATTGTCCGCATCTGAGCCGACTCCGACCTATGTGCTCTTGTCGGCACAAACGGTGGCTTTTTAGTGCAGTACCGCGAACGGTCTTGTGACCGCTGGCAGGGCCTCGGTGGTAATCGTCGGGTCATCGACGTCGCCGCGTATCTTGACCTTCACCATGGCTCCGCCCAGGGCGTCCACCAGGGACTCCAGGAAGGACGGCTCAAGGCCGATGTGTTTGGCGACAACCGTAAAGTCCATGTTCACGGTAAAATCGGTCAGATCGAGCCTGCCGTGACCTTCCATCGCGGTGGATTGGCCGGCCATGCTCACCTTCTCAAAAATAACATCCGTGCCCTTGAGGTACGCCTCCATGTCGATACTGTCGAAGATATAATCGGTCGGCGAGTCGAACTGCATCGCCGCCAACACCTTGCCCAGCAACGAACGCCTGGCAATCTGGGCGTCGGCGATATTCAGCGTAAATCGGCCCAGGTGCGAATCCGACGATCCAAGCACTCCGCCCGCCTCGAAAGAGCCGCTCACTTTACCGGATCGGCCCTGCTGTGACGGACCCTTCTCGAAAAACTTCTCAGGCATCAGCCCTTCGAGCCGAATCCCCTCGAACATCACCCCGGCGGCATACCGTACTCCATCGACCTCCGGCCGGTGTATCGTTACATCCCCCATTATGCGGCCACCATGACAGTGGGCTGTGAACTCCCGGCTCTTGAATGTACCTTCGTTGGGGTCATAAAACAACCCCGCCTGCACATTCACTATCTCTCGGCCCTTGACTTTGAGACTGCTGCACTCCAGGACGCCTTCGCCGGAGACCAGCCCCTCGCCGACCTTGTACAGCCCCCTGCCCCGGCTGACCGCGTCAACGTCGCTGAGTACCTCGTTGATGCTGATGCCGCATTTATAGAAGTTCACATCGCCGGCAATCTCCACCCAGTTGTCCTGTGCGTCGTCCTGCCAGTAGCTCGCCTCGCTGACATGCACACTGACTCGGCCGGTGGGCTTCAATTTCTCGTACAAAATCTTCGGCGTACCTGTAACAACCTTGCCAAGCTTATCGTCGATTGTAATCGCCGGTATGTATATGTCCGTAAGATAAACTACATCGTCGGCTATCGTGATCTTGCCGGTCATATCCTCGATCGGATAGGGAAACGCCACAAAGTTCAGGCCATTGCCCAGGCAGGTGATCACCACTTTGTTCTCGACGCAGCCTTCCACCGCTGAGCCGAGGTTCACGGTGGCGTCAATATTTACCTTGCCGCTGGGCCTTGTCTGACGAACAACCTCCGAGGCCCTTTCCGGAAGTGAACCGAGCCATTCCTTCTTCAACTCCAGCCCGCGAGCCTGTATCTCCAGGCAGAATCCCGCCTCTGGTCTCTCCGCCGAGGCAGGGTGAACCTTTCCGGTCACGCGTACCTGGCCCTGGCCGTTGTAGCCGATCATTTCACTGATAACAACCACGTCCGGCGTTATAACCGCATCGACGCTGACGCCCGTCAGTGGCAGCGGGAACTTTTCATAGACCAGCGATGCGTCCCTGACGGTTGCCCATGCAATATACTCCACCTGCCGTCTGCCGACCTCGTTCGGGAAGATTTTGATCCGAACATCGGTAATCGCGTTGACCTCGAAGCTCTCATAAAATTCGCGCTGCTCCCTCGTCAACGCCGCCTTTAGAGTCTCATCGATTGCGATATTGTTGGCGTCGATGACTATGTTAAACCTGGGATTCTCCGAGGATGTCTCGGTAACCTCACCGTTAAGAGCTATCGTTTTGCCGTCATATTTCGACACGACATTGTCCAGCACAAACCTGTCCGAGTCCAGAAAGACCCGGCCGGTCATATTTTTCAGCGGGTATGGGAAATGCTGATAGACCGCGCTTGCCCCGAGCAGTTCAATACTGAGTTGCGGCTGCTTTTTCTTGCCCGGTTCCCGCCGAAGTCGATAATCGACAGTGGCAAGCCCTTCCGGGGCAAAGGTAAACCAGAGTTCTTTCTGCCTGTCGTCCAGGGCATTGTAGATGTCCTCTCCAAGCTGCATATTCTCACTTCTCACCCGGAGGTCACAGTCAATTCCGCCGTTGACCGCTTTCGAATAGCCGTTGATGTTCAGCACAACTTCGTCGTGGCTGCACTTCAGGTCCCTGAACGTTACGCTGTTCTCTGATATCTCCAGCAGACCTGCCATGCCGTCAAGTCTGTAGGGAAAGTCCACGTCCATGACGGATATGTTTTTGCACCTGACTACGCCGGCCAGCTTGTTTTGTGACCACGGCTGGCCCAGTCTGCCGCTGTATTGCAGCTCGATATCACCGCGGCCGTGCGGTCGATACTTTTCAAGAAGCCTGCCGAGTCCGCCAAGCATCTCGGTAACGTCGGCGGTATATACAAGGCTGTCCTTCTGCGGCTCCGCCGAGAGGTTCAAATCCAAAACTTTAAGGCCCAGCTCGAACTGTCCGTTATCGTGATAGTCTCTGATCTGTCCGACGACTGAGATACGCCCAGCCTGGCCGACGGAGAAATCGAACTTATTGATGCTCATATCCTTGTCGGTATATTCGATCTCGGCGGACATGTCTCGCATGTGCCAACTGTTGCCGTAAATCGGGGCATCACCCATGACCACCTGCCCGGCCATGCTCAATTTACTCGTGGCACCGCGGGTCCATTGTCCGTGAAATTCACTGCCTCCGAAGCCCAGCTTCTCGTCAACGTGAACATGGAAATCGTACCTCTCCTCCTGCCCCTCCACTGCCGCGAACGTTCCGTTTATCCCCACGATCGCCAGGGGTTTGACGATACCGCCGCTGACGGTCTGCAGTGAAAGCTGGCCGTCCTTTGCGCGAATCCGCGGGGGTTTGCCGCCACTGGAACCGGCGATGTTCAGCACTTCCAGATTCCAGCGGTTCGCATCCATGTCGTACTGTGCGTTGGCCCGGAACTGACGTATTGTGAGCCATTTCAATCGGGGTTTGAAGCACAGGATACTCCACAGCGAAAACCGACCATCCAGCGAACCGACAGTCAGTATCTCGCTCTGATAATGTTGACCTTCGGGGGAAAACAGGGTGACATTGCGCATCTTCACCGTGCCGCTGGGTCTGAAACTGATCTCGCCAATCTCGACACTGGCCCCGGTCATGCGGCGAACCTGGCTCTGGGCAATCGGCAGCAGCACATGGTCGCCAATCTGCCGGTACGCTACCCAGCAGACACTCAGTATCACTACCGCCCAGAGCAGCCGTCGAATGGGCCGTAAACCGACATGGTACCTGGATCGAATTGTATCAATCAGTCTGGACATTCCTTGTCTGTCATCAATCTCTTAAGTTTATCGCCTTGTCAGCTATATCGCCCCGGCAGTACGCCCCGTCGAAGCTGATTTTCCCGACGGCCTGGTATGCCTTCGCCTTGGCGGCGGCGATCGTATCACCCAGAGCTGTAACGCCCAGAACACGTCCGCCGGCCGTTACGATCCGGCCGTCCTTTTCCGCCGTCCCCGCATGGAAGACGGTAACATCCTCAATTGCCTCAGCCTGCTCGATGCCGGTGATGACCTTGCCCTTTTCGTAATCGCCCGGATAGCCGCCCGAGGCCATCACCACGCACACCGCGGCTCTGTCGTCCCATTCGAGCGTCACCTCGTCCAGCCTGCCGTCACAGACCGCCAGCATCACCTCCAGCAAGTCGCTCTTTAGCCTGCCCAGCACCGGCTGAGCCTCCGGGTCGCCGAATCGCACATTGAACTCCAGCACACGCGGCCCGCCCGGGGTCACCATTATGCCCGCGTACAACACGCCCTTATACGGCGTACCGTTGCGATTCATCCCGTCAACCGTCGGCACCAGGACCTCCCTGACGATCTGGTCCATTATCTTATCGGTTATGACCGGGGCGGGACTATAGGCCCCCATGCCCCCTGTATTTGGCCCGGTATCGCCGTCACCTATCGGCTTATGGTCCTGCGAAGACTCCATCACGTATATGTTTCGCCCGTCCACAAACGCGAGTATCGACGCTTCCTGTCCCAGCAGCTTGTCCTCGACGATCACCACATCGCCGGCGCTGCCGAATATCTTATCGCACATCATCTTCTCTGCCGCGAGTATCCCGCTAAACGGTTCTTCGCAGACGTAAACTCCTTTGCCCTTGGCCAGGCCCGCTGCCTTTACCACCACCGCCTCGTCACGGCTGGCGATGTAGGCCTTGGCCTCTTCGTACACAGTAAATGTCCTGCTCTCAGCGGTCGGTATTAAGTTGGCCCGCATGATCTGCTTTGCGAATGCCTTGTCGGCTTCGAGCTGCGCCGCCCCCCTGCTCGGGCCGAACGCCTTTATGCCCGCCGCCTCAAACGCATCAACTACCCCGTTAGCGAGCGGCCCCTCCGGCCCGACAACGACCAGTCCCACGTCTTTTTGTTTGGCGAACTCGACCAGTTTTTTCGTATCGTCAACGTCGATATCGACATTTTTGCCGCACCTGGCTGTGCCCGGGTTGCCCGGTGCGATGTACAATTGTCCCAATTCTTTCGACTGAGCCAGTTTCCACGCGATAACGTGCTCGCGTCCGCCGTTTCCGATCAACAACACATTCATCTTCGTTCCCTGAACAAAATAAAACACACTACCCCACCAAACCGGCGCAAACCTACCAGAACCGCTGCCCTTTCTCAAGCCTTACTTCATCTATTTTCGACTATCGCAGCCCACCGGCATTAACCACCGGGTCCAGGGGCGGGTTTTGCCGCTTTTTTAGTGGTGGGTGCTTCCACCGGAGTTTGGGGATTGGGATGCGGGTTTTGGGATGCCAAAGATACGAAAAAGGCCGAGCCAAACCAGCCCGGCCTAATTTCAATATTATTGTAATCTTGTTATTCAGGAAGTGTTGCTTCAAGTTCGGCGAGTTCCTCAACAGAAACGTTTTTTCTGGTTAAGTTGCCAAAGACTACTCTGTACTGCTCATCTGAAATATTCCAACGCATGAGCACTTTACCGCTATCTTCGACTGTGACCTTATCACCATAATAGGCAATGTCTTTCTTTTCTCGGATTAATTTATCATAGAAGGCAGTTGCAAAGAAAATATCATATATTGCCTCTTTAGCTTCTTTTTTCTTTTTTTTGTCTGTCGTTTCATCAGGAGAAATTCCCTTATGTTTTGCTCTCCATAACGCCTCGGCTTCCGTGAGTGCTGTTTTCGTGTCAAGCTTGCTCGGATACCGGCCATCTGAAAGCTCAAGAAAAACTGTAAGGCCTTGAATAAGATCCTTTTCGTCCAGACTAAGCATACGCAAAGCTATGTTTCGTTCTTCGGGAGTAACTTTTTTCCCGCTCAACTCTAAAGCCTTATCAAGAAGCTTTTCGCTCTTACTTTGTTCAGTCTGCGGCGAAGCCATCTTGCCAGAAGTTTTTTCGCCACAACCATACATAAGGAATAGAAGTGAGACCACTAACAAGATGGCTAACACATAACGAATCATTTGATCAGCTTACTTTCTCATTGGGCAAGTTCAAGGCTTTCAATAATATTAAAAAGTTCCTCGTCTGTAGCTGGGCCATTTATCGCCAATAATATTACTCCTTCGTCAGGCGTTTCAATACCGCACCCTATACGATCCGCAGACGACTTATCAGGGAGCATACTACCAACACTTTCCAGTAAAATACCGGAATACCATTTTTCCGGCCCGCCGCGGTAAACTTTTAATCCACTAGTCGATGTATAAACAGGTTCACCTGTACGTATCTTATCAAGTAACATTTTACTCATCATCTTTGCCTGCATAAAAACAACATGTCTCCCGTCCTCAGCTAGTGAGCAGGTCATATAGATATCATCGCCAAGCCCCATTACATTTGAAGCTTTTAATGTTCTAGGCTCATTGGCCCATGCTGGTGCAGCAGAAAGAACGTAAAATTCAAATCCAACATCTTTTGCTATTCCTTCAACCTTGATGATTGCCTCTCCACCACCTGGCATTTCGATATTCTGAACTGCATAATCTTCCGGTGCTGTTGTATCGAACAATGACTCATCGAATTCGGTAACAAACTCAAAATCTTCCATTATTATTGTCCTGCCGGATGATGGCTGACGAAGTTCCACCCGTACCGGCAAATTTGTTTCTACATCTGCCCAGACTGTAAATTCATTGTGTTTATCTGGCGAATGGAAACCTTTTACCGTTCTTCCATTGATCTGGCTTAAACCCAAATCCTCTTCCATCCCATTTTGACGACCCGCGATCATCCTCAACAAATCTGGACCTTTCAAAGGTCCCCTGTCAAGCAGCACTTCTTCACGGGCTATTTTCTTATCCGGGTAAAGAACAAGCGTTTTTACGGGCTTTTGTGACATGTCAAAGATAAATATACTGCCGTCATCTCTTTCTTCGCGCCTAACCGAAAGGTTCTTGCGCAGCACCCTGTAACTGAGATCCGGCTTGTCACCATCAAAGTCAAATGTCATCCTGCACGCATAAGGACGGACTTTACTTATCTGCTCCAAGACATCAGCCCATGCCACACCTGCCATGTCAACTGACCCTCCGAACTGATTTATACCAATGAGCGCCGCAATAATTATTACTGCGGCGGCGGCAAACTTTGTTATTTTACTTTTCATGATTATTCTCCAGATAAAGATTGTTTCTTTTAGTGATTGGCCTTTGCTTTCTGCTGAATAAGTCTCAAATTCTTCGACTGACTTGTCTCGAAGCCGAGCCAGGAATTGCTTGTCAGGCGAAACTTTTCCTTTTTCAACAATAGAAAGCAATTTAGAAAACCGTTTATCTTTTTCGTTATTATCTGTCATCATAACGACACCTCCTTCGAATCTGGCGCCGACTGTATTAATTTACCAAAAGCCATACGAAACGTCTTTCTTGCCCTGGCCAGCTTTGATGTAACAGCAACAGGGCTGCAATCTGAATCCTCAGCTATTTTATTTACCGATTTACCGTCAACGTACTTGGCTAACAGCAAAGTATGGTATTCTTCAGGCAATTTGATCAAAGCAAATCTGACTAAAGCGGATAGCTCACGGGCCTGGAGCACTTCCGGCGGTGTATCCTCTCTTGCGTTAATCCAGTCAATCTTTTCGCCACCTAAAGAAGCCCACCATTTTTTCACTCGAACCAATATGGCCTTTGGGTCCTGTTTTCGGTAATACAGAGCCATTTGCCGTCTTGCAATGCCATAGAGCCATATCCGCAGCGAGCCTCGGCGAGGATCGAAATTCCCGGCTGAACGTGCCGCCGCCAAAAACGTTTCCTGCACAACATCGGGCACAGCCGGGCAGTCATAACCCATAAGCCGAGCGACATTTTGCCAGACACTTTCAGCATAGGCTTCGTACAGCTGCAACCAGGCCTGACGGTCGCCTTTCTGCAGACCTTCCGCTATTTCTCGTTCCTTATCCCTATCCATACTCAACCTTAACGGGTACCCAAAACCGGTTCAGGGCTTAAGCCTTCACTGTATTATTTGCGCTTCAGCCCCAAAACCTGTCGCTAAAAATCTATTATACTGCTCACGATTGAAAATTCCCGTTTGTGCGCGGCTAAGTGGCCTTACAACAGTAACTTAAAACCCCACTCGCGGGAATTTACTACCCTGAAGGGTATATTTTAGTATTGTCCCAAAGTTCGGGGATACACTGGTTATCAGAATTGATGCGGAATAGTCAGCTTTTTTATGGCGGACAGGGTCCTGTTTATGTTGGCGGTGGTGTGCTTCGTGGAAAAAAAGCAGGCCTCGAACTGCGACGGGGGCAGATAAACGCCGCAGCCGAGCATGTGCCTGAAATACCTCGCGTAGGCCTTTGTGTCGGACCTTATAGCAGAGGCGTAGTCGGTGACGGGGCTGGGGTTAAAAAACAGTGTAAACATCGAGCCGACACGGTTGATGGTGTGGGCAATGCCCGCCCTGCCGAGGATGTCACAGGCCTGCCGGCAGAATGACTCGGTCCTTCGCTCCAATTCGGGGTATGGGTCCTGCTCCTTCAGTGCCCTTAACGTCGCGATGCCGGCGGCGACGCAGACGGGGTTGCCGGACAATGTGCCTGCCTGATAAACGGCACCGTCAGGAGAAAGATGCTTCATGATCGAAGACCTTCCGCCGACTGCGCCAACAGGAAAGCCTCCGCCGATGATTTTGCCCAGTGTGGTCAGGTCGGCCTTGACGCCGAGCAGCCTCTGTGCGCCGCCGTAACCGACGCGGAAGCCGGTGATTACTTCGTCAAATATCAGGATGCTTTTATTCTTCGTGCAGAGACTGCGAAGAACTTTCAAGAAGGTCCTGTCCGCGGAGATGACGCCCATGTTGCCGGCGACAGGCTCGATTATGACCGCGGCTATGCGGCCGGCGTATTTGTCGAACGCAGCCTTTGCGGCGGCTGGGTCGTTGTACGGCAGCAGAATAGTATGCTTTGTAAAATCCTTCGGGACGCCGGGGCTGGAAGGCGAACCGAGCGTGGTCAGGCCAGAGCCTGCCTGGACCAACAGATGATCGACGTGGCCGTGGTAGCAGCCGACAAACTTGATGATCTTGTCCCTGCCGGTTACGCCGCGAGCCAGGCGAATCGCGGTCATCACCGCCTCGGTGCCGGAGCTTACAAGACGAACCTTCTGCACAGAATCCACCGCGTCAACAATCATAGAAGCCAAAATCGTCTCGGCCTGAGTGGGTATGCCGTAACTGGTGCCCCTGGACATGGCCTTTTTGACATCGTCGAGAACGAGCTTGTTGGCGTGACCCAATATCATCGGACCCCAGGACATACAGTAGTCTATATACCTGTTACCGTCAGCGTCCCATAGCGATGCGTCCTTGGCCCTCTCAATGAAGATGGGCTTTGCGCCGACGGCTTTGAAGGCGCGGACGGGACTGTTGACGCCGCCGGGGATGACCTTTTTGGCATCCTGAAACAATCGGGTGTTCATGGTTGTCTTCATTGTCGAATCCTGTCGAAATTATCTAATTCTGTCGAATCATCTTATCCGTATTGTAACATTTTAGCCATTTGAAGCAGTTTTAAGCATTTTTCAGCAGAAAGCATTTTTGCGATTGTCCGCATCTGAGCCGCCTCCGACGAGCTCGGTCGCGGCCCATTCTCGTCGGCTCAGATACTCAGTTAATTATTTTATCGAAGTCACCCCTGCCAAGGCATGACACGGTTAATATTATCGGATTCCAATAAATCTGGATTGTCAGCATTGCTTCATACGGCTAATCAGCAGTATTACTCCGTGTTAGTATTAGTGTTCGTGTTCTGTCGGGGCTATCTCGGCGGTGATGCCGTACTCGGCGGCTGTGCGCTGTGTGGGCCGACCGAGGCAAAGGCAACGAACATTGGCCGGGACCTTCCCGAAGTGTTTAACGAATGCCCGGACCGTCGAGCCGCTGGTGAACAGGACGATGTCAATGAAATCGAAATCCACCGGGTCCGGGACGCAATCAATGGTTTTATAGACGACGGTCTTTGTGCAGAGTGCGCCCATTTCGTCAAGGCCCAACTCCAGCTCGGAGGAGGCGACCTGCGGCTGAGGCAAAAGAACCTTTTGGCCCGCCATGTCCATCCCGCGGAACTCCTCGACAAGGCCGAGGGAAGATTCGACGTCGGAAACCATGTCCGGCACAATGCCGAATTCGCCCAGACGCGCCGCGGTACTCCGGCCTATCGCGGCAATCCTGGCCGGGCCAAACGCACGGCTGTCCATGCCCATGGCAGTCAATCGCTGGAAGAGATACCTGGCAGCGTTGACGCTGGTAAAGACGACCCAGTCGAACGAAGCAATGTCTTTGAGGACGATATCGGCGGCGGAATAATCGTCAACGGGTACGCATTCGATAATCCGACGATGGACGACGTTGCCCAGGTATGCGTATCTTTGTGTGTGATTTCCCATGACCAGCACGTTGGGCTTTTTGGCGAACCAGTCGAGCCTATGCCGCATTTCGACGACCTTTCCGACGACGAAGACGGCAGGGGTTCGCAGGATCGCCTTTTGTGCGACGGTCAGGAAATTGTCCAGTGTGCCCTCAATCACGCGCTGGTCGTACCATGTGGCGTGTTCGACGGCGGCGATCTTTGTCTCGGCGGACCAGCCTGCCCGGAGCAGTGAAGATATTATGTTTTCGACGTTGCCCACGGACATGAGAAAGATGACGGTGCCGGCCTTTGGTACCTCCATTGGTCCGTCGTCCCTGCGGTGGCCGGTGACGATGGCGATGTCACTGGTACAATCGCGATGCGTCGGTGGGATGCCAGCGTAACACGCCGCCGACAGCGCACTGGTCACGCCGGGGACGACTTCAAAATCGACGCCCGCCCGGACACATGCCTGGGCTTCTTCACCGCCTCGGCCAAACAGGTACGGGTCGCCACCCTTGAGACGTACCACCGTTTTGCCTTCCCTGGCCTTTTCGACGAGCAACCGATTGATTTCATCCTGCGGCAATGTATGTTGGCCGGCGAACTTTCCGACGGGGATTTTTTCGGCCCCTGCCCCTGCTATCGGCACCAGCTCCGGCGAGATCAGGTGGTCATAGAGAATTACGTCGGCCTGCTTTATCAGCCTCAGACCTTTGACCGTTATCAACCCTGCCTCGCCGGGCCCCGCTCCGACCAGATAGACTTTTCCAGTTTTCATGTTACCGCCTTTTTTGTAACATTTTAGTCAGCCAATTAAAGCAGTTTTAAGCCGAAAGCTTTTTGCGATTGTCCGTATCTGAGCCGACTGTGACCTATGTGCTCGGTCGCGGCCCATTCTCGTCGGCTCAGCTACTCAGTCAGCAACGGTGCGTTAAAACGCACCCTACATGCCGGTTTTCCGTGCGTGAATCATGTCTTATAATGCCGATTTTACCGTTCGTCAACCTTCAGGAAGGGCGAAAACGCCGAAAGGTGGCAAAAAAACATCGAAAGACGGTAAAAAGCGGCGAAAAGCGGTTTTGAAAACGAAACTTGACAATGCCGGATATAGCGACTAAATTGGCTGGACTTTTTGGTAATGTTTGTGCGGGGTAATGTTTGTGCGGTTTTAAGGTGTAGAATCGGTCTGATGGACAAGCTGGATCGAGAGATACTGGGTGCGATGCAGGACGATTTTCCGATAGCCCAAAAGCCCTATGACGCTATCGCCGCCAGGATCGGTATAGAGACCGATCAGTTGTGGAGTCGAGTCGAGGCGATGCTTCAAGACGGGCTGATAAGGCGAATCGGAGTAAGTATCGATTCACGCAAAATCGGCTACAGCAGTACGCTGGCGGCTGTCAGGGTGGGCGACGAACAGGTAGATGCCGCCGCTGAGGTTATCGGAAGCTGGACCGAAGTGACGCACAGCTACCAGAGGGACGACGAATTCAATATATGGTTCACGCTGATTGCCTGCGATGAACAAAGGATAGAGTATATACTGGAACAGGTCAGGTCGAAACTTGGACTAAAAAACAGCGATCTGCTGAATGTCCCGGTCAAAAGACTCTTCAAACTGGACGCCCGATTCGGGGTATTGAAGGAGACAGAAGAAAATTAAGTAACGCACCCTGCATGATGGATTCCGGATCAAGTCCGGAATGACAAACAGAGTTTTTCAGAGGCTTCAACTGCTTAAAACTGCTTCAATTGGCTAAAATGTTGAATTACTGTGAACGGTAATCAAAAATCCAATTTGTTAATCAAGAGTCGAACAGATGAAACTGAAAGGCGGTTACAACATTTCGCTGGCGGGCAGGCCCGGCGATCAGATCGTAGATGCACAGATGCCCGAAAAGCTGCATCTTCGGCTGAAAGGGCAACGTTTCTCCTTCGATGAATTGCTCGTCGGCGAAGGTCAGCAGGTAACAGTGGGAGACGCCCTTGCCAGGGACCCGGACAACTACGGCATCGTACTGACCGCACCGATGCACGGCGTGGTGCGACTGGGACAGGGACAACAGAACCAGGGACAAGAGAATCAGGGACAACAAAGTCAGGGGCATATCGTACTGGAACAACTGGGTGGCGATGGGGGCAACGGTGCGGGGGGTGAAACCGAGCCTGGCCATGTGGAAGTGCGGAAGGATTCGGCTGGCGCCAAACGCCAAAAACTAATCAAACTGGGCGTCTGGCAATACATCAGCGAAGCGTTCGGGGGCGGAGTTGTCGATCCGCAGGCCGAGCCGCAGGCGGTGATCGTCTCAACGCTGGCGATGGAGCCGTTTGTCGCACGAGGCGATGTGCAACTCCGCGACAGGATGCTGAACTTCACCCGCGGGCTGGAACAGCTTCAATCGATGCTTGACTATCAGCCGATCTACCTGGTGATGCCGGATATCAAATCGGAACTCGTCGAACAGATTCGCAGCCAGATACGCGGTTATGCCTGGGTCAAGCCGATCGAGGTCGCACCGAAGTATCCGTTCGGCAACGCGAATATCCAGGCCAGGGGCCTGGGACTGAGAAGCGCCGACGGGCCTGTGTGGGCGATTCGTACCGAAGGGGTCCTTGCGATTGACCAGGCCCTTACGCTGGGTCGGCCCTGCGTTTCGACGGTGATCGCGGTGGGCGGGCCTGTGGTGGACAATCCCGTCCATCTGAGGGTTCCATACGGCTACCCGATAGCTGAAATTACCCGGACATACGGCTCGGATAAACCCTGCCGTGTGCTGGATGGAGGGGCGCTTACCGGGATACCGGTCGATGGCGAGATACTCGGTGTCGGCTCCGAGTGCAGGGGCATCACGATCCTGCCGGAGCATACGGAACGAGAACTTTTCGGTTTTATCCGGCCCGGCTTCGACAGGTATTCCTACAGCGGCTGCTTCCTCAGCTCGCTGCGGAAAATCCTCCGCAAATGGATCAATATGGCGACGCACGATCATGCCAAAAGGGAATTTTTCGGCCTCATCCGGCCCGACTTGAACGAACATTCCGACTCGGACGGGGAGGCTGAGAAAATACAAATGAAGCCTGCTATATTACCTATCTCGCCGAAAAAGGTGTCTGACCACTTTAATTTGCAGGGGGCGTATCTGGAACCTATGAATACGGCAGTTCGCGGCGAGGGAAGACCCTGCGTAGCGTGTAATTTTTGCGAGGAAGTGTGCCCGGCGGGGATTATGCCGCACATGATTCACAAATATCTCTATGCGGACCTGATAGAAGAGGCCGACCAGGCCAGGGTGGACCTTTGTATCCAGTGCGGCCTGTGTTCGTTCGTCTGCCCGTCGAAGCTTGATCTGGCGACCGAATTCGCCGGGGCGCGTGAACTGATCGAACAGGAAAGAATCGAGGCGGAAAAGCAGGAAGAAACCGTTAGGCTGGCAGAAGAAGAAAGGATACGAACAACAGAGCAGGCAGAGCAGGCCCAGGCGCAGGCTGCCGAGGCGGCAGGGAAGACAAAGCAGTCGGAAGGGAGCCCGTGAGACAACTATTAACGAAAATATTCGGGGCGCTCGGCCCGCACTTCAGCAAGGGCGGCAGATTTGGGCTGATAGAGCCGGCCTATGAGGCGATCGAAAACTTCTTCTTCGCCCCGGCGGCAGTCACGACGGCTGGGCCGCATGTGCGGGACCCGCTGGATGTCAAACGCGTAATGTCGATGGTCATCATCGCACTGGTGCCGTGCATATTTACGGGTGTGTACTTCTTCGGACTGCGATTCATCGCGGTAACCATCGTGTCGTACGCCTCCGGCCTGTCAGTGGAGCTGATGTTCGCGATATTCCGCAAGGAAAGCATCAACGAGGGATTTTTTGTCACGGGGATACTGTTTCCGCTGATTATCCCACCAACACTTCCGCTGTGGATGGTGAGCGTGGGCGTAATATTCGGCGTACTGGTCGGCAAGGAACTGTTCGGCGGAACGGGCAGAAACGTGTTCAACCCGGCAATCGTGAGCAGATGTTTTCTGTCGCTGGCATACCCGGCGGCGATGGCGGGCAACTGGGTCGCGCCGGACAGCGGAATCACCGGTAGAGTCTTCCAATACGTACACGCCGGCACAGAAGGGATTACGACGGCGACGCCTCTGGGACTGGCCAAACAGGGACTGATAGACCAGGCACCACTGCTGGATATGTTCCTGGGCAACGTCGGCGGCTGCGTCGGCGAAACGTCGGCGCTTGCAATACTGCTGGGCGGGATATTCCTGCTGTTCACACGGGTCGCAAACTGGCGGACAGTCGCCGGTACACTGGCGGCGGCGGCGGTGACGGCTGGGGCACTGAGGATGGGTAACCCGGAACGATTCGCACCGGTACTGTGGCACCTGTGTGCGGGGGGACTGCTGTTCGGTGCGTTCTACATGGCAACCGACCCGGTAACGTGCCCGATTACCAACGAGGGTAAATGGGTTTACGGAATCCTGATAGGAACCTTTACAATACTGATTCGCAACTTCACCGGCTATGTCGAGGGCGTGATGTTCGCGATCCTGTTAGGCAATATCCTTGCCCCGGTAATAGATGAAGTATTTATTCGTATGCGGCTGCGGAGGCTCAAAAATGAAGGGTAGTGTATATACGGTGGCATTCGCCGCGATCCTGGGCTGTACGTGCGCGACATTGCTGACGGCTGTGTCACAGTTTACCGAGCCGTTTCGCAAGGCAAACGCACTGGCGGAGGAAAAACGAAACGTGCTGGTCGCACTGAATATACCGTTTGATGATGGACTTTCGCCGAAAGAACTGCTCGGCGAGTACGAAAAAAACGTCAAAGAAGAGACGAAAGGCGAGCTGGAATACTTCCGCTACATGTCGCCGTCGGATCCGAACAAAGTCGAAGCGGTCGCGGTGCGGTTTGCCGGGCCTGGGCTGTGGGCGTCGATAAAGGGCTTTCTGGCGCTCGAGGCGGACATGAAAACGATACGCGGCATTACATTTTATGAGCAGGAAGAGACGCCGGGGCTGGGGGCTGAAATCGCCGAAGAACCGTTTCGCAACCAGTTCAAGGGCAAAACAATCCACGACAAAAGCGGGAGGAACGGCATCGTTATAAAAGCCGGGGCCAACGCCGCGGCAGGCAACGAAATCGAAGGTATAACCGGGGCGACGATGACCTGCGACAAAGTAGAGCAGATGCTCAACGCGGTAATAGAAAAGATAGCGAAAGACACAAAATCCAGATAAACCGGCAAACAACGATTAGTGGTTGGCAGTCAGTCATTAGTCATTGGTCATTAATAATTGGAGCAGGTATGGCTGATAAATCTAATACGTGCGGCACATGCGGAGGAAAGGGACTCTGCGGCGGTAAGGGGCTGATAACGCTCAAAGACGGGGCATGGACGAATAATCCACTGGCAATACAGATGCTGGGGATATGCAGCGCACTGGCGGTGACGAATCGGCTGGAAAACTCTCTGGTAATGGGCGTGGCACTCATATTCGTGTGCGTCGGTTCAAATGTGATCGTCTCACTGCTGCGAAAACTGATCCCGCATAGAATCCGAATGGTCGCGGAGGTGGCTGTCATCGCCACGTTCGTGATACTGTTCGACCAGTTCCTGAAGGCCTTCTACTGGGATATGTCAAAACAACTTGGACCATACGTCGGACTGATTATCACCAACTGCATCGTCATGGGCCGGGCAGAAGCGTTCGCACTGCAGAATCCGCCGATGCTGTCAATCGTTGACGGATTCGCCAACGGACTGGGGTACGCGGCGGCGCTGGCGGCCATAGGCTTCTGCAGAGAACTGTTAGGCGCAGGCCAGATACAAATGATGGGATATACCGTGTCACTGGGCAGTTGGTATGAACCAAACCAGCTTATGATCCTGGCGCCGGGGGCATTTTTCGTGTTCGGGATTATCATCGCCGCGTTTAACGCAATCAAAGGGCCGGACGCAGAGAATGGAACGACTTAAATTGATTATTGATTATCTGCCCAGCCACGGACACAAGTGCCGCGAAGTGTGCGATAACGAAACTGAATAATCACGGGAGAGAATAATGTCGGAGACATCGGCCATAGTTATCCTGGTGGCGGCGATATTTACCAATAATATCCTGCTGACCAACTTTCTGGGGATATGCTCGTTTATCGCCTGCTCAGGACAGCTGACAACAGCGATCGGACTCGGTACGGCAGTGACATTCGTGATGACAATGACAACAATGATCAACTACGCAGTCTATAAATTTGTGCTGGTGCCGTGGGGGCTGGCACATCTTCAATTCATCGTCTTTATCGCGGTCATCGCGGCGTTCGTGCAGCTTGTGGAAATGTTCATCGAACGGTTCAGCCCAAAACTGTATTTCTCACTGGGCATCTTCCTGCCGTTGATTACCGTCAACTGCGCGATACTGGGCGCGTCACTGTTTATGGTCATCCGCGACTACAACTTCGTCCAGTCTGTGGGCTTCGGATTCGGCGGCGGCCTGGGCTGGGCGGTGGCGATTATCATGATGGCTGGGCTGAGACAAAAGATGCAATACAGCCGTATCCCCGAACCGTTCAAAGGGGTGCCTATCGCGATGATCGTAACGTGTGTGCTTGCAATGGCGTTTATGGGCTTCGCCGGAATGGTTACAATTCAATAGGGATTGAACAATGATATATTTACTGGCTGAGGCAGGGACGGCGCCAGGGGCAATGTCGGAGTTTTCGATTTATCTGCTGGCGGTGGCGTCGTTTTCGGGACTGCTGATAACACTGGCGACGTTCCTGATGGTCGCCGAGCGGTTTCTCGTCAACTACGGAATATGCAAACTGGACATCAACGCGGGCGAAGAACCGCTGGAAGTCGAAGGCGGCCAAACACTGCTGGCCACCCTGTACGCCAACGAAATCTTTATCCCGTCGGCGTGCGGCGGAAAAGGAACGTGCGGACATTGCAAAATCGTCGTGACCAGCGGCGGCGGACCCGTACTGCCGACCGAAACGTCATACCTGACACGTAAAGAGGTCCGCGGAAATGTCCGGCTGGCCTGCCAGGTCAAGATACGCGAAGATATCTACGTGCGAATCCCGGAAGAACTGCTAAACGTAAAACTGTTTACCTCCACGGTGCTGAGTACGCGGAGCCTGACATACGACATCAAAGAAATACGCATGAAACTGGACGACCCGGCTGAAATGTCGCAACGGCCCGGCCAATACGTCCAGATCGAGGCACCGTCTCCGGACGAAAGGGTCTTTCGCGCATATTCGATCAGCTCAGCGGCGTACGAAAAAGATGTGGTCGAACTGAACGTCCGACTCATACCGGGCGGTATCGGCTCAACATATCTGCATAACCTCAACGACGGCGACACGGTCAGGTTTACCGGGCCATACGGCGAATTTGTGCTGAACGAAGACCCGGAAGTCGAGATCGTATGCGTCGGGGGCGGGACGGGGATGGCGCCGATGAAAAATATCATCTATTCACTGTACGACCGCTGGCCTGAGAGGACGTGCTGGCTGTTCTTCGGGTGCAGGGCGACCAGGGATATATTCTACCTGAAAGAATACCTGGCTCTGGCAGAGAAACATCCGAACTTCCACGTAATCTACGCGCTGAGCGACGAACTGGCTCCGGGCGAACAGTGGGACGGCGAAAGAGGATTTATCCACCTGTCAGTCGATAAATATCTTGAAGCAAACACGAAGCGACAGGCGTTTTTGTGCGGGCCGCCACTGATGATCGACGCGGTGACGCGAGTGCTCGAAGAAAAGGGCCTGCCCAGGAAAGAAATATTCTATGACGAGTTTTAATACGACACAAGGGAGGAGGCGGGCAATGTAATGGGCTTTCCGATAACGAGATTGCGAAGACTGCGAACGACTGGCCCGATGAGACGTCTGGTCCGTCAGAACCGACTTTCGGTGGACGATTTTATCTATCCGCTGTTTACCTGCCCCGGCTCAAAGGTCAAAGAACCTATCGGTTCGATGTCGGGCTGCTTTCACATGTCGCAGGATATTATCGCCGAAGAAGCTCGCCAGGTTGCGGAGTTGGGTATCGGCGCGGTGCTTCTGTTCGGGGTGCCGGACAAAAAGGACGCGGCTGGGTCGGATGCGTGGGACGAAAACGGGCCGGTGTGCCAGGCAATCAGGGCGATAAAAAAAGAAACCCCCGGCATGGTCGTCATAACCGATGTGTGCCTCTGTGCATATACGGACCACGGACACTGCGGGGTGGTCGCCGAGGGACAAATCGACAACGACGCTACGCTGGAGTTGCTGGCGAAGATGGCGGCCGCGCACGCACGGGCAGGCGCCGATATGGTCGCACCATCGGATATGATGGACGGCAGAGTCGGGGCAATCCGCAGGACCCTGGACTCGGAGGGATTCGTCCACGTCGGGATAATGTCATACGCGGCCAAGTATGCGTCGGCGTTTTACGGGCCGTTCAGGGACGCGGCACACAGCACGCCGGGGTTCGGAGACCGTAAGAGCTACCAAATGGACCCGGCTAACAGCGACGAAGCGATCCGCGAAATGGCGATGGACATCGAAGAAGGCGCCGACATCGTCATGGTCAAACCCGCCCTGCCGTACCTGGACATCATCTTGCGAGCCAGGAAAAAGTTCGGCAGCCCCATCGCGGCCTATAACGTTTCAGGCGAATTTATGTGCATAAACACCGCGGCAGATGCGGGACTGATCGACAGAGATGACGCCATGATGGAGACATTGCTGGCGATAAAACGCGCCGGTGCCGACATCATCATCACATACTTCGCCAAAGACGCGGCACGCCTGCTGGGCAACTGAAAATGTCCGGCAGGTAGTGTGTAATCGGAAACGGTGCGGTCGGGGGTGTTCGCCCCTGCCGACGCGAAAAAATGATCGCGAAGTACAATTTTTGCGAAATCAGCCCTGATAATTATTGATTCCTGCCGACAATCTGCTAAAATCCGGAACTCGGCAACGGAGATCAACGGAGATGTGAGTTTTCGCTATGGACGGCGGTTAAATGGGCGGCAGCAGGACAATCCTGTACGACAGACACAAGGTCTGCGTGGCGAAGGTGGTGGATTTTGCAGGCTGGCTGATGCCTCTTCAGTATCGTCAGGGCATTATCGCCGAACACCTGCAAACACGCAAACACGCTGGGATATTCGACGTTTCACACATGGGGCGATTCGTGCTTGGCGGTCCGGAGGTGATGGGGTTCCTTCAGCATACTCTGAGCAATGACGCGTCAAAATTAGCCGTCGGCCAAAGCCAATATACCATTATCCCCAACTCCACAGGCGGGGCCGTTGACGACGCATACCTGTATCGATTCTGCCGGGATGAATATCTGCTGGTGGTAAACGCATCCAACAAAGACAAAGACCGGGTGCACCTGACAGAGCTGATTACCGGGTTCGACGCTGAACTGTCCGACATCAGCGACACGATGGCAATGATCGCGGTGCAGGGGCCCGCGTCGGAAGGCATCCTGGCTGGGATGCTCGAAGCAGGTCAACTACCCGAACAGAGACGCAATAGTTTAAGCACTGCACGCATCTGCGGTGCCGAAGTAATGCTGGCCAGGACCGGCTATACGGGGGAGCCGGTATGCTTTGAATTGTTTGTGCCGTCCGAGACGGCGGGAACGATATGGGATGTGTTGTGCGATAATGGCGCATCGCCGGTGGGACTTGGCGCCCGCGATACGTTGCGGCTCGAAGCGGGACTGCCGTTGTACGGACATGAGTTCGGGACGGACCATGACGGAAACGAAATTCCGATATTCGCCTGCCCGTTGGCAAAATTCGCGGTCAGCTTCGCCGAGCCGAAGGGCAGCTTCGTCGGCAGAGAGGCCCTGCTGAAACAATACAAGGTACGATGTGCATTTGATCAGGGAGACTATTCGGCCCTCGATGACCTGCCGCGAATGATTCGACAGATCGCCATCGTCGGCCGTGGGATTGCACGTGCCGGTTACAGGGTCGTCTCGGCAGGCAGGGATATCGGCTGGGTGAGCAGCGGTACGATGGTGCCGTACTGGAAGAGCCGACAGGAGGACGACGGAGGGGTTGTGCTGACCGAACAGAGCGGTATGCGGGCGGTGGCCCTTGCGATGCTGGAGAGCAATGTGAAGGTCGCCGACAGGGTGGAGGTGATAGTTCGCGGCAGAGAAACCGCGGCGTTGGTGGTCAACAGGAATCTGGAGACAAGGAAGGGACCTGCCAGCTATGCGTATGCGGTCTTGTATGAATCTGGTTGTGCAGCGGGAGAAAAAAAGATGATTGACGAAAATGTGAGGTACAGCGGGACACATGAATGGGCACGGTTGGAGGACGGTGTCGTAACGGTTGGCCTGAGCGCATACGCTATCGAGCAATTGGGGGACATTGTGTATGTAGAACTGCCCGCTGTCGGCGATGAGGTCCACAAGAACGCGGCCCTCGGTGAGATCGAGTCGGTAAAGGCAGCCTCGGATATATATGCGCCACTTGGCGGCACCGTGGTTGCGATCAACGGAGATGTCACGGACAACTTCGACGTGTTCAAAACCGACGCATACGGCGGGGGCTGGCTGGTCAAAATAAAACCATCCGATGTGTCCGAATACGATTCGCTGATGGACGCAGGGGCGTATGACGAGTTCGTAAAGACCCAGACAGAAGAATGACCAGTGGAACGCGGCAGCAGAACGATGCGTTAAAACGCAGCCTGCCAGTATCGTTTATTCAAACACAGAGGGATTTCGATGCCGTTTATATCGAATAAAGACGAACAGCGAGCTGAGATGCTGGCTGATATCGGCCTGACGATGGAGGACCTGTTCGCGGACATACCGGAGCATTTGCGGGCCGGCGGTCTGAATCTGCCCGAAGGTATGAGCGAGCAGAAGGTGCGTAATCATCTTGCCGGGCTTGCGGGCAAAAATTCGATCCACCTGACCTGCTTTCTTGGCGGCGGGTTTTACGACCATTTCATCCCGGCGGCGGTCTATGCCATAACCAGCCGGGCCGAGTTCTATACGGCCTATACGCCCTATCAGCCGGAAGTGTCGCAGGGGACGCTGCAGGCGATCTACGAGTATCAGTCGATGATATGCAGGCTGACCGAGATGGAGGCGTCCAACGCGTCACTCTACGACGGGGGCACGGCGCTGTATGAGGCGATGATGATGTCGCTGACAATCACGGGCCGTAACAGGATAATCATCGACGATTCTGTGAACCCGATCTATCGCATGATGATCCAGTCATATACCCGCAATCTCAGCATAGAACTGATCGAAGTGACCAACGCGGACGGACACGTCAACCGCCGGCAGATATATGAGCATCTCGACGACAAGACCGCGGCGGTGATCGTGCAGAATCCCAACTTTTTCGGCTGTATTGACGACTACACCGACGTGGCGGAGAGGGCGCGCCAAAAGGGTGCCCTGCTCATCAGCTCGGTCTATCCGATATCGCTGGGCATACTGAAGACGCCGGGCGAGATGGGCGCCGACATCGTCACGGGAGAGGGACAGTCACTCGGACTGACAATGTCGTTCGGCGGGCCGTATCTGGGGTTCATCGCCACGCGAATGAAATATGTCCGAAAAATGCCGGGCAGGATAGTCGGCAGGACGACCGATTCGCGGGGCAGGGACGGCTATGTGCTGACATTGCAGGCACGTGAACAGCCTATTCGACGCGATAAGGCGACCTCGAATATATGCTCCAACGAAGCGCTTTGCGCACTGACGGCATTGACATATCTGTCACTGCTGGGCAAAGAGGGCCTGGGCGAAGTGGCCGCTCTCTGTGCGGACAAAGCCAGCTACGCGTATCAAAAGCTGACTGCCATACCGGGGGTGAAGCCGCACTTTCGCGCCAAGTGGGTATTCAACGAGATGGTGCTGGACCTGCCGTGCGACGCAGCCGATGTGATAGGCCGACTGATCGAAAAGGGCTTTGCCGCGGGTTTTCCGCTCAGCAGATACTACAAAGGGATGGAAAATTCGATATTGATCGCCGTGACCGAGAAACGGACCAAACAGGAAATCGGGATGCTGGCAGAGGCGTTGGAGGCGGTACTATGAAACTGTTGTTCGAGAAGAGCGTCAAAGGACGTCGCGGCCTGCGGGTTGCCAGAAGCGATGTGCCCAATTCGATAAACCTGCGAAAAGATCTGCTGCGAAAAAACCCCGCCAGGCTCCCGGAACTCAGCGAGTTGGACGTGATACGGCATTTCACCGAACTGTCGCGGCGTATCCGGGATTTGCACATCTGCATCCACTGATGCCGCAACTGCGCATGGGGGGCATACTTACGCAGGGGGCGCTTCGGGTACTGCATGATATGGACCTGCTGCTGCGGGAGATAACCGGCATGGCGGCATATACGATGCAGCCGATGGCGTGGGCACACGGCGAACTTACCGGCATCATGCTGACCTGCCCGAATACGCTGGGACTCTTCAATCCGCATATCGGGCAGATATGTGAGCTGATTCACAGCGTGGACGGGGTGGCCTATTACGACGGGGCGAACCTTAACGCGATCGTCGGCAAAGTGCGTCCGGGCGATATCGGCTTTGACATCGTACACCTGAATCTTCACAAGACCTTCGCCACGCCGCACGGCGGGGGCGGACCCGGCGCCGGACCCGTCGGTGTAGCCGAAAGATTCGTCAGGTTCCTGCCGGTGTCAATGGTCGTAAAACGCCAGGACGGCACATACGCTCTGGAATACGACCGGCCCGAATCCATCGGCTATGTCGCGCCGTTCTACGGCAACTTCGGCGTAATCCTGAAGGCATACCTGTATATCCTGATGCAGGGCAAAGAAGGTCTAAGGCGGATAGCGGAAAATGCCGTCGTCAACGCCAACTATATCAAGGAAAAACTCAAAGACTATTACGACCTGCCGTATAAACAGGTCTGCAAACACGAATGCGTATTCAGCGCGACACGGCATATGCAAAACGGCGTCCACGGCATTGATGTAGCCAAGGCGATCATCGACGCGGGCTTCCATCCGCCAACGATGTATTTCCCGATGATCGTCAAAGAGGCGCTGATGATAGAGCCGACAGAGACCGAGAGCAAAGAGACGCTGGATATGTTCATCAAAGTGATGATCGACATCGCAAAACGTGCCCGGACAGATCCGGAGTCGATAAAGGCCGCCCCGGTCACTACGCCAGTAGGCAGGCTGGACGAAACAGCCGCTGCCAGGAATCTGGACATAGCCAGCCTGTGACGGCAGTCGGGCAGTCGGGCGATCGGGCAGTTGGGCGATCGGGCAGTTGGGCGGATAGCCAGGCGGTCTTGCCGCTGGTAAATATGGATATGGCCCGGTAAAAAGAACTTTACACGCCGCGATGTATGCGTTATACATGGTGCAATCGGGGTATGGAGTATGGGGTATGGGATATGCTGATGGTTTTTGCAGGGATTGACTGATGGCAGGAAGGATTCCAAGAGTCGTTGTAATCGGTCCGGCATATGTGGACATGGCGATAAAATGTGATCGCATTCCAGGGCCTGGCCAGACGATGGAGGGGTCGGGGTTTTCGTGTGTTCCAACCGGTGCAGGGCCTAATTGCGCGGTCGAAGCGGCGTTGTGCGACTGTGACTCGTATCTGCTGGGCAAGGTCGGCGATGACCTGTTCGGCAACATGATATGCCAGAGCCTGGCACGTAACGGGGTGAACACCGATTTTGTCTATAAAGCCACCGCGATAAGCACCGGCATAATCGTTACGATGGTCGATTCGCTGGGTGAAAACGGATGCTGCGTGTCGCAGGGCGCCAATCGCGCGCTTGGCGGCGACGAGGTCGGTTGTGCCCTGGCAGAACAGCTCATAGCATCGGCTGACGTGTGTCTTATCAACGCGAAACTCGGCCCAGACGTGGCCGTTACCGCGATACGAACGGCACAACTGAACAGGACCAGGGTGATCCTCAAGGCCAAGCTCCGTGTGGCCGAAGACGGAAACATCAGCGGACTGGACTGGCCAATCGAATATTACAACGCAAACATCCTGATCGCCGATATCGTTTTTTCGACTACAAGAACCGAAAGCAGTGCAGGCGTGATAAGCGAAATGAAATTTGTCGGCGCCGAACTCGTCGCCAAGGGCCTGGAGTGTGTGGTCATTAATATGGGTACGCGTGGTGCGATGGTCATCGACAGGAACGGCCATACGCACATCGAAGACTTTGACGTTAAGCGGGTGGACCGTACGGCCTGTGGCGACGCCTTCGCAGGGGCACTGGCGGCCAGCTACGGCTCCGGTGACAGCCCGCAAAAGGCCTCCCGGTTCGCCTGCGCCGCCTACGCTATCGCCAGCAGCCGGTTCGGAGGGATGGACTCACTGCCGAAAAAGGCTGAGATTATAGAACTGTTGCAAAATCTGCCGGATTGATAATACTATGTCAGAACAAAGTACGACGTTTCAGAGAGAAAATCAGCGGGTATCTTCGAGCGACCTTTTGCAGGCGATAGCGGCGGGGAGGAACATCAAGCTTACGGGATGCACGATCTCCGGCGAGATCGATATCAACCGACTGTTTGCAAGTGATGAGGGCTTCGATACTGCAAAACTTGCCGTTACCAACCGGGGCGACAAGAGGATCGTCACACTGGACAACTCAATCGAGATGACCCGCTGCCGGTTCGAGGATGATGTCTTTTTTGCGCCTCCGTGGGACAGGCCCGAAACACTTTCGGTGGTGTTCAGAAAACAGGTGGTTTTTAATTCATCGACCTTCGCGGGCCAGTCGCGATTCAGCAGTGCGGTATTCGAGGGGCTGGCAGGGTTCGACGGGTGCAAACTGGAGCATGTGTGTTGTTTCAGAAACGTCAGGTTCTGCGGCCAGGCACTGTTTCGCACGGTAATGTTCAACGGCTACGGCCTGTTTAACGCCGCCGTCTTCGAGCAGGAAGCCTACTTCAACAACACCTGTTTCAGCAAGGGGGGCAACTTTACAAAGGTAAAGTTCAAGGGGAAAACGGACTTTTCCGGCGTGTATTCTCGCAGCAGGTCCGTGCCGGTGTACGAATCGGTGACGTTCGACAGATACCAGCACGGTGACGATGAAACGTTCTGGCGGTTTATCAAACAGGCGTCACAGGAGGCGGGATACTACCAGCTTGCCGGTGAAAGTTTCTACAACGAAAGGTGCGCCCACTTCTGGCGAAAACTTTGCGGGATAGGCTATGATGAACTTTCCTCGACGCGTAAACTGCTGCGGCTGTGCTGGGGTGGGGTACGGCTGCTGCCGGAATTTGTCTTCGGCAGGTTGCTGTTCGGCTACGGCGAAAGGCCGACACGTGTCCTTATCGCGGGCGTTCTGATTATTCTGGCCTGTGCGTTCTTCTACTGCTCCGATTACGGGGCCGTCTCCTACCAGACCGCCTCGGAAACGATGACGGAATTCGGATTCATGGATGGGCTTTACTTCAGCACGATTACATTCACAACGCTGGGTTTTGGCGATATGTGCCCGGACCGTGAAGACCTGCTCACCAGGTGTGTTACGATGTTCGAGGCGCTAAGCGGAGCGTGCCTGATGGCGCTGTTCGTGGTGTGCCTGTCCAAACGATTTTCCCGCGGGTAGCGGGCTGTCTCCGGAAAACGTAATAGACGTAATAGACGCAGAGTGCTGCGAAAGATGCCAGCGTTAATGTAACTGTGGTTGAAGGAGAGGACGATCATGGCTGACCGGAAGAAGAAGCACGTTCACGAGGTTGTGTTCCATACGTATCCCAAATTAGTGTTTTGCTGGCCATTGATCGCGATTGGTTTTTTGCTTTGGCCGTTGGCTGCCATCGACGCCGACCCGGAGATACTGGCGTGGATATGGTGCTGTACGCTGATACTGGTGGTGCTGACCATCGGCGTGGATATCAATCGCAACTACGCCGTGTTCTGGACGATCGTGCTGATCGCGTTCTGGCTGCTGGTGCTGTGGCTCGACGCAATCGGGATCGGATTTTTTAAGTACATCCATAAATTTTTTGCCGACATGGACCCGCAGTATTCCGGCAGTCTCGGCCTGCTGGTCAGTATCCCCCTGCTGATAGCGTACATAATTATGTGGGTCTGGACGCGTATCAACTGCCGGTGGCGGATTACGCATAACGAGTTCGAGCATTACCAGTTCGGCAGGATGGACGATTCGATCGCACGCGGGGCAAAGAGACTTCGCAGCAGCTATCCGGACTTCTTCGAGCTTCTCATCCTGATGGCGGGCGACCTGATAATATATGACGCGGTCGGCAAAAAGGAACTTCGCAGGATACAGCACGTCCCGCTGCTGCCGCTGGTCAAGAAAAAACTCAACCGCCTGCTCGAAATGACAGCCGTCACCGCAGATGTGCTGGAAGATGAACAGAACGGCGAAATCGAGACCGGCGAATACAACGATTCCGACGACGACCGGACCAGGGAATAGCTGAACTAAAATGACTAATGACTAATGATCAACGAATAATCGGAATCCGTTTTACAATCGAATGGCGATTTGTTAGTGTTCCGAGATGCGAACATTTGACATGCGAACAGATGATTTGGACTATGAACTGCCGGGGGAACTGATAGCCCAGCACCCCGCTGACAAACGCGACGAGTCGCGTCTGCTGGTGATGGACCGGGATGCCAGGACGCTGAGCGACAGGCACTTTGGCGACGTGCTCGAATACCTCCGCAGCGGTGACTGTCTGGTAATAAACGACACAAGGGTACTGCCTGCCAGGTTCTTCGCACAAAGAAAGAGCGGCGCAAGGCTCGAAGGACTCTTCCTGGAAGAAAGAGGGCCCAGCCTGTGGCTGGTAATGCTCAAAAACGCCCGACGAGTCAAACCGGGCGATTCCATAATCCTCTCCGACAGGGCTGGGGGACCGGGGGGGGCGTGGGGAACCGCCGAGGTGACGGAAAAAATCGATGCCGGCCGCTGGCTGTTGGAGATCGACAGTCCGCTGGGCTGTGAGGACATCCTGGGACAGATTGGCCTGGCTGCGTTGCCGCCATACATCAAACGCCCCTATAACACCACCACCGCCGCCACCATCACCGCCGTCGATGACAGTAACGAAAACGGAAACGACGCTGTCAACAGCGATGGCGAACTGGCCAGGCAGGACCTGCTGCGCTATCAGACGGTGTATGCCGACAGTCCCGGCGCCGTGGCTGCCCCCACGGCTGGGCTGCATTTTACCGACGAACTCCTGGACCGTATCCGGCAGATGGGTGTGCGTATTGCGCGGGTGACGCTGCACGTCGGGGCTGGGACGTTCAAGCCGGTGGCAACCGAAAGATTGGCCGACCATCAAATCCATTCCGAGCGATACGAGATCGACGCGGCAAACGCCGAGCTTATAAACGACTCTGCCGCAGCTGGCGGACGCATCATCGCCGTCGGCACTACCTCGGTCCGCACACTGGAGACAGTCGCAAAAGACCGACGGCTGCGCCCTGCAACGGGGGCGACGGAACTGTTTATTATGCCGGGCTATGAATTCAGGATCGTGGATGCGATGATTACGAATTTTCACCTGCCAAGGTCAACTCTGCTGGCACTGGTCGGAGCCTTTGCGGGCATGGACAACATCATCGCCGCCTACGAACACGCCATAGAACAACGATACCGCTTTTTTTCCTATGGCGACGCCATGCTGATTATATGACACGTTCCCTTGTTACCCGGCGTTCTTTGCGTCTCTGTGGTGAAATTTGCAATTTATTACAGGTCGGTGTATTTAGTGCTGTTGCCTCTGGATTTTCCGATGGGGTATTTCTGCTCGTTAAGACCTATCTTCTTCTCGGTCTCGGCAAACAGGTCTATGTCCAGCTCATGACAGAGATAGACCATGAACACGAATATGTCAGCAAGTTCGTGTTTTATGCGGACAAGCTGTTTCTCGTCGGGATTGCGTGACTGTTCGGAGGTCGTCCACAGAAAATTTTCCAGCAGCTCCCCCGCCTCAACGGAAAGTCCCTCGGCGAGATTCTTGGGACTGTGAAACTGTGCCCAGTCGCGAGCATCCCGAAAATCCAGTATCCTCTTTTTCAGTTGTTCAGGTATCTGACTCATCAAATCGCACCCCTGCTGAAAATCGCACCCCTGCCGAATCGGCTCAGATACTCGGTTAATTATCTTATCGAAGTCACCCCTGCGAAGGCAGGGGTCCATTTTAACATCCTAATGCACCAAGATGAAAGAATGGATGCCTGCCTGCGCAGGCATGACACGGTTAATATTAGCGAATCCCAATTTATTGGGATTGCCAGCATTGCTTCGCACGGCTACTGTCCGGCACCACGCAACTTCTATTTTGCGACTCCTGTTTCGCGGCCTTTATTCCACATATACCTCCGCACCCGATTCGATGACGGGCACACGGTCGATACCAGCCCTGACATCTTCCGGGCACAATGCGAATGCCGGCGATATCTCGATGCGGCAGTCGGCCTCTCCGTCGGGCGTTCGCGGAACAGCAATGCCAGCCGCCGCCAACCACGCCGCCGCCCTGTCGGTCATCATCCGGCGTGCCACCTCGGCGCTGTCGGTGCCGGAGGCGTTCTTGACGGGTGCAAACTCCTCGCTGCGGATCGTCTCCAGGATAACGGATTCTTCCGACAGGGGAAGCGCGTCGAAAACAAAGGTCTCGAACTTTACCTCGTTAGGCTCGGCAGATTCGAGGGGTTTGCCTTCGTCGTCGATGTGGGCAATCTTCTTGACGGCCTTGTGAATGGGCAGTCCGAATCCGTCCTCGTTAAGCCGTTCGACAAACCCACGGTCGATAAGGTGAATCGCAATCGAACCCAGCTCGAAAACCAGCGAACCGTCCTGGTTTTTGCGATGGGCCTGCTCGTCGGGCAGGTCGCTGTATTCGATGACGGTAACCCGGCCGTTGACCAGGCAGAAGTTGCCGACCTTTTCGGTGGGACAGGCCTTGATAACTGCCCTGGACGACATCCCCGCCCCGGCCATTGCGTGCAGGCCTGTGAACAGCGGATCAATGACGTTGACCAGAGGATTGTCCACCTGCCAATAGCTTATCTGCTCGACACCGCGGCGACGCATATCTTCCAACGCACCGCTGCCATGCAATGCCTTGAGGCTGCCGCCGTGCCCGTCCGGACTTGTGGATATCGTGTGTTTGTCGGCCAACAATATCCTGCCGTCAAAGCCGAAATTGGGGTTTGTGCCCTGCTGGAATATGAATACGTCACCGGCGTCCAGGCCGTACCAGGCGTTGGCCCGGAATATCTCCACCGTCGCGGCGTAGTTCATCGGGCTGGTCATAACGTACCAGGGAATCTTCACGCCGTATCTGCCGCCCACTGCCAGGAGGGTCTCTGCAAATATCCGGAACAACGTTTTTTTCTTCACCGGGCTGATGGGATAGTCGCCCTTTGGCCCGTCAAAACCCAGCCTGGTACCCTGGCCGCCTGCGACGACAAATCCCGCAATCTTCCCTGCGGCAATCAGCTCCTCGCCCAGCCTTTTCGCCTGGTCATACTCGGCTCGCTGCTCTTCCGTCGGCACCGCCGGCCAATATGGAGCGGGGGCAAATTCCTGCGGTATCTCGATTGCGCCATCGCCCTTGACGTATTTATCAATCCAGCCGGGGATAACATCGAAGTCCAGTTTGTCAATCTGGCCCAGCAACTCGGCGCGTTGCCGGCCGTCCAGTTCACCCCAGAAGCGCAGCAGGTGTTCCTGGCCGTGGCGGGCCAGCTTTTCTTTTGTCTGCCGGTAGTCGGCTTCAATATTCATGTTTTTTCGGATAATCCTCTCTCTGTCGTTTTTCACAGGGTTATCTCTCCAAGGTGATCAAATCTTCGGTAACATTTTAGCTACTTGAAACAGTTTTAATCAGAAAGCACTTTTGCGATTGTCCGCATCTGAGCCGACTCCGACGAGCTCGGTCGCGGCCCATTCTCGTCGGCTCAGATACTAAGTTAATATTATCGTAACATTTTAGCACGCAGGGTGCATTTTAACGCACCGTTGCTGACTGTGAACGGTTACATTAAATTTTTGTAGTGTTATCTCTCCGGTGCAATCAAATCTTCGTAGGTTTGCCTGCGACGGATGACCTGGAATTTGTCACCATCTACCAATACCTCGGCTGGCATTGGCCTGGAATTGTAATTACTGCTCATCGTATAGCCGTATGCCCCGGCGGTAAAGACCGCGACCAGGTCACCGCGCTTAACGGGGGGCATGGCCCGATCCTTCGCGAAGAAATCGGCGCCTTCACAGATGGGCCCGACCACATCGACTTGTTCTGCACCTTCGACGGACAAATCCTGCTTCCTGGCTGGCGGGACGAACCTCTCTTCGACCGCCGCGGGCCATATAAAATGAAACGCGTCATACAGGGCCGGCCTGATAAGGTCGTTCATGCCCGCATCGACGATGACGAATTTCTTCGTCCCGCCCATCTTGATGTACAGCGCCTTTGTGAGCATGATGCCGGCATTGGCGATGATGCTTTTGCCCGGCTCGAGGATCAGTTTTAGGCCCTTGCCACGCAATAGCGGCACGATCCCGGCGGCATATTCACAGGCCGACGGAACGGTGCCGGATTCGTAATCGGCGCCATAGCCGCCACCCAGGTCCAGCGCCTCAATCGTATGGCCAGCCGCCCGAAGCATATCGATCAGCGGCAGTATCTTTTCGACCGCCTTTACATACGGCTCGATGGTCCTGCCGCCCGAACCCAGGTGGACATGTATCGCGAACAAATCGACCGCGCCGTTGTCGCCGTAGTCGGCAAAGACCTTTCTGGCCCGTTCGATGTCAACGCCGAACTTAGTCTCCTTTACGCCGGTGGTGATGTGCCTGTGTGTGCCAACGTCGATGTCCGGGTTGACGCGGAGGGCGGCTTTGGCGGGCTTGCCTGCCGCTGCGGCAAGCTGAATAAGATTTTCAAGCTCGGCCTCGGACTCTATGTTGAAATAGGCAATTCCCGCTTCCAGTGCGTCAATGATCTCCGCGTCGGTCTTGCCCGTGCCTGCATAGACGATTTTGGACATGTCGGCGCCAGCCTCTCTGGCGCGGAACAGCTCTCCGCCGCTTACGATATCAAAGCCAGCCCCGGCATGGGCCATTATCCTCAATATGTTAATGTTGCTGCACGCCTTGATCGCATAGCAGACGGTGGTATCAAGCTCACTGTATGCGTCCTGAATCTTCCTGAGATGGCCCAGAAACGTCGCCTTGCTGTAAATATACACAGGCGTGCCGACCTGCCGGGCGATTTCATGTACGTCCACGCCCTCGGCGAAAAGTGTGCCGCTTTTGTAATTGAAATAATCCATAACAAATTGTCTCCCGAAACATTGTCAAAGGGCCAGTATAAGCCTTCCGGCGGTGATTTCAACCATCGAACCGGCGAGATGACAGAAACTTTCGTTGCGTTGTTTTCGCTACGGGATTATTTTCTTGAAAAACACCGCACTTAACAGTAAACTGATGCGATGTTTTCCCGGGTCGGGACGCCTTGAAATCGTGTCGGAAGGCTTGTTTGTCCATGTCTCAGTCGGTGACGACTGGCTGGTAATGTTATTCTAATGTAGGAGAAAGGATGAAACGGAACAGTTCAATAACGCGAAGGAGGTTTATCGCATCGGCGAGCGCGACGGTCGGGGCGTTTACGATTCTGCCGAGGTTCGTACTTGGCGGGCCGAAGTTTGTCGCCCCCAGCGAGAAGATCTATATCGCCATCATCGGCTGCGGCGGACAGGGCAGAACCAACGCCCGGAACCTGTACCAGCAAAAAGACGCCCAGATCGTGGCGGTATGCGACCCGTGCGAGCAGGCTGAATACAGTGAATTCTATTACGGCGGAATCGCCGGACGATTGCCGGTAAAGGCGGAGACCGAAAAACACTACGGCGAGCAGATACCGGGCTATAAGTGCCATGACTATGTCGATTTTCGCACGATGTTCGAGAAGGAAAAAAACGTTGACGCGATCCTGTGCGCCACACCGGATCACTGGCACGCATTTGTAACGATGGCGGCAATCAAACGCGTAAAACATGTCTATTGCGAAAAACCGCTGACACATAATATTTACGAGGCGCGCATGATAGCCCGCGCAGCTAAAGAGGCCGGCGTCGCCACGCAGATGGGCAATCAGGGCAGAAGCGAAGAAGGCAACCGCCTGATGTGCGAGTGGATATGGGACGGCGCCATCGGTAATGTCCACCAGGTCCACGCCTGGAGCGGTGCCGGTCACTGGGCAGACGGAAGGGGACGTCCCAAAGACACCCCGGCCGTACCGGATGGGTTCGACTGGGACCTGTGGCTCGGGCCCGGAAAAGACAGGCCCTACAACCCGGCATATGCGCCGTTTAGGTGGCGCGGCTGGTGGGACTTCGGCACTGGCGCCGTCGGCGATATGGCGATACACAACCTGGACCCGGCGTTCGCTTCGCTGAAACTGACCAGCCCAATCAGCGTTGAAGCAAAGATCGAATTTCTGGATTCCGAAGTGATCGCGTCAAACAACCATATCGTCTGGGAATTCGGCGCACGCTCAGGCCTGCCGCCGGTGACGGTGAACTGGTACGACGGTAGCCTGGAACCGAAAAGACCCCCCGAACTGGAAGACGGCCGCAGAATAGGCGGAGACAACAACGGTATCCTGATCGTCGGAGATAAGGGCACAATCATGGGCAGCGGCTGGAGCGGTTCGCCACGTATCATCCCCGAAACAAAGATGAAGGCGTACAAACTCCCACCCAAAACGCTGCCCAGATCCAAGGGTCACCATCGCGACTGGCTGAACGCGTGCAAGGGTGGTCCCGCCGCCAGCAGTAATTTCAGCTATGGCGCGGCGCTTACCGAGTTCATATTGCTGGGCAACGTGGCGGTCCGCTCCGGCGGCAAGATATTCTGGGACTCGGCAAACATGAAGGTTACCGGCGCACCGGGGGCACAGAAATTCGTGCAGGAAGAGTACCGCAAGGGCTGGAGCCTGGAAAAAATGTAAATGGGATTGCCGTTGGGCAGTCGGCCCATATTCGAGACACAAAATCGAATTAGCGTACATGCTTACAAGCCGCGCAGAATGTGATGGGAAACCGAATTAACACTGGAGGCGGCATGAAAAAACAGAAGAGCCAATTTTCGAGACGAAGTTTTTTGGGAACGGCTGCGGCCACGACCGCGGCGTTTACGATTGTTCCCAGACACGTCTTGGGAGGGCCTGGGAATGTTGCCCCAAGCGACAAGCTCAATATCGCCGGCGTCGGCATTGGCGGTAAGGGCCGTTCGGACCTGAACAACGTCATGAGCGAAAATATCGTCGCGCTGTGCGACGTTGACTGGCAACTTGCCTCCAGGGTGTTTGAGCGGTATCCCAAGGCCCGAAAATGGAAGGACTATCGCAGGATGCTGGACGAACAGAAGGACATCGACGCGGTGATAATCGCCACTCCCGACCACCTGCACGCGATGATATCCATGGCCGCCATCACACGCGGCAAACACGTCTATACGCAAAAACCGCTGACGCATACCGTCTATGAAGCGCGTGTACTGGCCCAGGCGGCACGCAAATACAAGGTCGCCACACAGATGGGCAATCAGGGACAGGCCGGCGAAGCGACACGCCGTATCTGTGAAGTTATTCAGGCCGGTGCCATCGGAAACGTGCGGCATGTACACGTATGGACTAACAGACCCATCAAGAGATTATCGGAGGTTCACTGGCCCCAGGGCGTCGGAAGACCCCAAGACACCCCCGCCGTACCGGAGACACTGGAATGGGACCTGTTCCTTGGACCAGCCCCGGTTCGTCCCTACAACCCAGCCTACCACCCGTTCAAGTGGCGCGGCTGGTGGGACTTCGGCACAGGTGCCCTGGGCGACATGGGCTGCCATCAACTTGACCCCGTCTTCCGTGCGTTGAAGCTGGAGCATCCGACCAGCTTCCAGGCCTGCTCCAGCCTGGTCAACAAAGAAACCTATCCGTCGGCGTCAATCGTCGAATACGACTTCCCGTCGCGAAAAGGCATGTCCCCGGTAACCGTTACGTGGTATGACGGGGGCCTAAAACCGCCGCGTCCCGAAGAACTGGAAGATGGACTGCAGATGGGATCCGGCGGAACACTGTACGTCGGTGACAAGGGCAAAATACTGGACGGCAGACTGATACCGGAGACAAGACGAAAGGCCTATAAGCTGCCGGAAAAGACACTGGCCCGTTCGCCCGGACATTACCAGGAGTGGATCGACGCCTGCAAGGGCGGCAAACCGGGCGGGTCGAACTTCGATTGGGCGGGCCCGCTGACAGAGGTGGTCCTGCTCGGCAACATCGCACTGCGGCTGGAACTGAAGGAGCAGGTGTCACGACACAAGCTGCTGTGGGATTCAAAAGCGTTCAAAATCACTAATCTGCCCGAGGCCAACCAGTTCCTGCACACCGAATACCGTAAAGGCTGGACTCTGTAAGCGTCAGGTAAAGCAAACGCAGTTGGGCCCAACAACGCCAGCGGTGGAAATTGCAGACGCTGGCAGTCAGAAGCGGTGCGTTTCAACGCACCGCTTCTGACTTATCAGCAGAATCGGACACAGAATCGGCGGGCCTGTTGTTGGTCCGGCTACCCTCACCGCTGTGCGATTGATCCTGTTTTATAGCCTTTTCGATGGCTGCGTTGAGCTGGGAGATGATATCTTCCATGCGCCTGCGCGGCTCCTCAATCTGCTCCATGGTGTCGGTATCGGCGGGAATTTCTTCCAGGCTCTCGGCATCGATCACGTATGGCGTAACGAAGGCGAGCAGTTCATTGTTGCGCGCCTGTGTCTCGGTATGCTTAAACACTTCGCCGACGATTGGGATGTCGCCCAGCAGCGGCACCTTTCGCTGGATGGTGCTGTCGTTCCTGAACAGGATACCGCCCAGCAGGATGGTCTGTCCGTCGTTGACGATGATATTCGTCGTGGTGTCCAGCTTGTTTATCGAGACCTGGTTGTTGATATCTTCTGCGCCGACCTCGGAGATTGTCAGGTTTATGGTCATATCGACAGCCTTTTCCGGCGTGATATTCGGCCGAACGCGGAGTGTCACGCCCACGTCGCGGTAATTGAACGTCTGCTTAATGGACCCTGTGGCGTCAGTCTGACTCTGATCGAGGAAGGCTATCTCCTTGCCCTTGATAAACACCGCTTCCTTGTTGTCCTTGGTCCACAGGGTTGGCTGATTAAGCACGCGTGCGTCGGCATTCTTGACCAGCAGATCGATCAGGGCCGTAACATTAAGCTTATACGTAGCGGTTGTCTGCCCGTATCTGTCATTGTGGATAAGCTCGGTCAGGGCAGTCAGTGCGTTTTCGCCGAGTGCATTGAAAAGAGTCGGACTGCTGGTAAGCTGAACGCCCAGCGAGGTCATCCTTCTATGATCGATTTCAACGATGTGAACCTTGATCATCACCTGCATACCCGGCTTATCCAGCTCGGCGATCATAGCCTCGACATCCTCCATGTACTCCCGCGGCGCAAGAACAAGGATGGCCTTGCTGCGGTGCACCGGGATGAATCGCACCTTGCCGATAAGATTGCTCGTAGGCATCTCTGTATCGGCAGTGCGTATCTGCCTGTTCCACCAGGGAGTGATGGTGCCGGCGGAGTCTTCCTCCTGTCCCGCACCGCTGGAACCGGACTCAGCACTGTACTCCGAAAGTCCCTTGCTGGCCCTTCGCAGCGTGGCGGTAGTGCCCGGCTCGTTGAGGATTGCGTTCAACTGGTCACACAGATCCTCGGCGTCGGCGTAGTTGAGCGTGATGACCTTCGGCACCTCCGCCTTTTCCTGACTGTCGAGTCTTTCGATGAGTCTTTCGATAACATCGTAGGCCTGTGGTATCTTGCTTATGACGATTATCTTCTTGGTGTTGGGCACAGGCTCAAAGGTGAGCAGGCCGTAGAGCGACCCGACGATCTTTTTCTTATCGTCCTCATCTCCTCTCCCGAAAATGTAACGGAAAAAATTACTGCTGCTGCTCTCTGCGTCGGCGCTAAAGAGCCTGCTGAGCAAATCGGCCATCTGCACCGGGTCGGAATTCCTCAGCGTAATAATCCGGAACTGGTCCTTTTCAATGTCCAGCGGAATGTCCCATTCTTCCTCGATCTGCTTGCTGATCTTCTTCATGTTCTCTTCGGAGGCGATAACCGTTACCTGCTTGGTGGTCGGGAAGGAGATAGCCTTGACGACATCCTCCGGCCTGACCGAACTGTAACGGGACGAGTATCTGCCCCTGCTGTAGGTGTACGAACGTTGGGAGCCGCCCTGAGATTCGTAGAGCCCCTCAATATTCAGCTTGATCTGGTCCGGGTCGGCGTGTTCGAGCTTAAAAGTCTTTTCGACAAAGAGGTCATCGCTCGGCAGGTCGATCTGTGCGATGAGCATTTCGATCATTTTGCGGTTTTCCGCGCTGCCGAAGATGATAATCTGCTTCGACTGGCTGAGCGCCTCAATGACGATGTTGGTTTCCAATTCGCTGCCGGGGAGGTCCCGCAGCGCGCGTTTGACGCTCGATGCCACTTCACGCGGATCAACGTAGCGTACGGGCACGACGGTCTGGCCGGGCTGGATCGCTTCGGGTATATCGAGCTTCTCAATCCACGAAGCGATCAGGTCCATATCCTCCGCCGAGGCCCTGGCGATGATCCAGCTCTGTTTGGGCATGGGTATGAGTTTTATAGGTATAGCGATCGATTCGATAGTCACCGACGGAGCAGACTTGGCCCCCGAACCGCTCGAACTCGATTTCGACGACGACGGCTTCGGCTTCGGCTGCGGCTTCGGCTTTGACGCCCCGGAAGATCGTCCGCCCCGTCCACCGCTGGAAGCGTCCTTCAATATCAACTCCAGTACCTGGATAATTTCGACGGGGTCGGCGTTTTTGATCTCGAAGATTTCCTCGACGACCTGGCCGGATTCGACCGCATCCAGTTGACGGATAATCTTTTCGATTCGCATCAGGCTCTCCACCGTGTCGATTATGATGATCTCGCCGGAGCTTTCCAACGCGGTTATATGGCCGTACTCGGCAATCATGGGGGAGACTACTTCCAGCAGCCGCGAAGGGCTGTAGTTTTCCAGACTGAAAAATTTTTCGACGACCTGAGACTTGTCCTCAAATCTCTCCAGCGGGTCAGCGTCGGACAGCATAGGCACATAACCCTGTCTGGCCTGGGTGATAGGCTTGAGAAAAATTTTATCCCCGACGTCCTCTGCAATGATGCCCTGTGTGCGCATCGCCGCGTAAATCAGCGACAGGGCAACGGGACGAGGCACCTTCTGGTTGAAATATATGGTGATTTTCTTTTTCATGACATCTTCGGTGGTCGGGATGATGGGTTTGCCCGTCCAGTCGCCGAGCTTCTGTATGATGACCTTCATCTCCACGTTATTGAGATTGATCGCCTCACCCGTATCCTCTTTGGATTCCTTTGGTTTTTTTTCGTCGCCCTTCCCCGGCTCATCCGCCCCGGCAGGCTTGTTAGGGTCGGCCACTGCGGTCTTGTCGGAGACGCCGACTTCATTGGGATCGGTCACGGTCGAGGCGTTGGGGTCGGCCACCACGGCCTTGCCGGAGACGACAGGGGCGTTTGGCTCCCTGGACGCAACGGCAGGGGCGGTTTTGGCCTTTGTGTCGCTCTTTGCGGAGGTCGCAGCCTGTCCTTTTACCTGCCGCGCACAAACGCAGACGGCCAGTAGGCATACGAACAACAACGATATTTGTCTTAGGCTTTTCACAATCTTCTCCCATTACCATAAACTGTTTTGCTGTTACGTATTGCGCGGCTCACAGACGCTGGCCGCCTAACTGTTTTTTTATTGTGTATCGCACGGCGTACAGCCGAGCGATGCTTTTTTTCCTAAACTATCTTCCTCTGCGTCCCTGGCCATCGCCGTCGCGGCTGCCACGTCTCTGACCAGACTCCTCATGCATGCGCGCCCGCTCTTCCGGCGAGGCGTTTTCGTATCGCTGCCGCCTCTGCATCCTCCTGTCCCGTTGTTCAGACGATGGCCCGAATCTCATCCTGCCCTCCGGTGGTCTTGCCATGACCGGACCTTCTCTTTTGTCCTTACGCTCGTCCCTGGCCTCTGTCCGTTTCGAATCGGGCGATTCGACAGTCTTGCTGCCCGGACTGAATGGCCACAGATCGACTGGTTTCCCCTCCCATTCGATCTTGACAAAGTTTGCGCCGACTTCGAGTATCTTTGCACCGCCTGCATTTTCGCCGACCTTATAGCACTTGTCGCCGAAGATTGCCATATCGCCGAAGATTCCGCTGCAGGAAGGTTGTTTTGGTTTTGGTGCCGGCGGGGCGAACATATTCTTCTTCTTGAGGGCCTCGGCAAGCTCATTGCCTTTGGCCAGTAGTTTCTTGACCGTCTCGTCGTCCTGAATGTTTTGTTTTGCTGCGGTCTCGATTCGTTTGGGCGTATCGGCGAGGCGGATGTGGTACTGGGCCACCTTTGCCATAGTGGCCGTAGCCAGCACCATCGTCAGCGCAAAGAACATCCAGGGCAGGTATTTGCCGCCGGTGGTTTTTATTTCGTCAAGCGTCATCGTATTATCCTTTCAACGCATTATCATTTTGCAAACGTAGAGACGACCAGCATCAGATCGACTTCCTGGCGTTTTTTGGCATCCGGGGTTATCCGAATCTCCTCGACGCCGACCAGGTAGGGATTTTCATTCAGCTTCGCCAGCAAATCCATAACCTGGTTGAACTTGCACCTGGCACGACATTCCAGTCGCAATGTCTTATACTTACCGTCCTGCCCAATCTTTCTCGAAGGCAGGTATTGCAGGCTCTTGGCCTTGATGCCCGACTTTTTTATCTGCTGATTAAACTCATCGCGGAACAGGACCTTTTGTTTCTCCTGAGAGACGGGCATTTCAAACTTCGGCACCGCCGCCAGCAACTTCTGCTGGGCCGCGGAGAGCTCTCCCGTCGGGCCTGCACCGAGGCTCTTGAGCATCTTACGTTGCCCCGCCAGGTCGGAACGTATGACCCGCCACTCAGCCAGCCATGGTCCGGCGAACACATAAAGCAATATCGCCACGCTAATAACCACGCCCAGTTTCAGGGCTCGCACGTCTCTTTGAGTCAGTTTGCTTGTCATGGTCCCCTACTTTTTCCTCGTAAATCGCTTGTAGTGAAAGGTCATTTTGAAGGTGACCTGTTTTTTCTTCTCGTCAAACGTCGGTTTTTGCAGGTTGACTTCGGTTATGCCCTTCTGGGAGCGCAGAACCTTCTCAAATTCGTACAATTGTTCATAGCTGCTGGCCGTCCCCTTGATCGTTATCGCCTGGGCTTTTTGAAAGACAAAACTGTCCAGAAGCATCCCCGGCTGGGTGCTCTGATTGAGTTTCGTAAGCACATCGAGTATGTCCGGCCTCTGCTCGAAGATGGCTTTTCGTGTGTCCTGCAGTTTTACCAGGGCCGACATATCCGTGTTTTCCATTTTTTCCAGCGCCGCTTCATCCACGGACCTGGCCACGAGCAGGAACACAAAGAGCATCAGCACAGCCGATACCGCTGCCACTGCGGTCATCATCGACCGTGCCGACCGCGCTTTCTGTCGGGCCTGGACTTCTTCGGCATAGAGCATGTTTATCACAGACGCACGGCCGTCCAGGGCGAGAATACCCGCACCGATGGCTTCGAGATTTTTGAAAATATCCGCCGGCGTAAGTTCACCCCTCGCGGCAAAGAGATGGGAGTCCGCGGGGCGTGATTTGTCGCCGGGCTCTCCCGCGCCGTGGAGATCAAAGGCCGTATCAACCACGTTCAGCCGTGGCACGGCAGGGGCCACTTCAATGCCGGCCTGGGATAAACACGCAATCAGCTCTTTATACGTCGATGCGTTTTCGGAAAGTATAAATGCCTTCGTGGTCTGGACGGCCCGTTGAGCGAATCTGTCCAGGGTGTTTCGCAGATCGTGCACGAACAGTTCGGACGATTCCAGGCGGTTCTGCGGGTTGTTCAGGTCGTCCGTGCCGACATCGATGGTTACCGCATCGAGAAGAACACCGTCTCGTGCAAGGAGCAGCCGCGTATCGACCTGGCGAATATGAAGTATAACGGAGCAGTCATCGGTACCGCCGAAAAATTGCCGCCAGATACGAACCACCGCCTCGGCGTCTGGCAGCACCATGGAAGCGCCGCCGTCGCGGGCGGATTCGAGAAGCGAACCGATAGTCTTCTTTCGAGCCGCGGCAATGACGCATGCCCTGCCCTGTTCGGTGGGCCTGGCTGCGCGCCACGCCAGGTGCATCTGCGAGATAGGCAGCGGAAGAATCGTCTCTGCCTGCATCCTCACTATTGATTCGAGTCGTGCGTCTTTGACTGCCGGCAGGTCGATGGAATAAAAGGCCATCGGTGCCGAATCGACCGCGACGCTGATAATCGGGTCTATGGATCCATTGAGGGCGCGATACCTCCCAGCCAGTTCACCGATGAATTCGCCGAGCGTTGTCCCTCCGTCACAGCGGACTACCTGGTCGAGTATCTCGAAATCGTCGGCGACTTTTCGCATCACGACCGCCTTGAGCGGCGAATCGCGATCGACCCCGGACCAGAGGGCTATCGCAAGGTTTTGTTTTGCATGATGTTTGCTTTTCAAATGCCTGTCCCTTCACGCCAGTAAAGTATTTCAGCGGGAGATTTTGACCTGTCAACGACTGCTTCGACGCTGTATCTGCCGCCGGTGGTTTCCGCCTCAGCGGTAATATATACGCTATACACACTTGACCGTGTGGTAACATACGCGACTAACTTTTTGGCTATGTCCTCGGTAATGGATTCGACGTTTTGCAGTTCGGCAAGCGAGCTAATCCCGTCGTCAAGGCCCTGTCGATATGTGATAATATCCTGTGCCACTTCCATTTTGCCTTCCAGCAGCGCCGTCAGTACGTCCACCCCCGCCGTGTTGATATTTACACTGCCGCGTATCTTACCTCTATTCGTAGTCGTTATCTTGTCAACGATCTCATAGAACGTATCGCGATCGAGCTGCTCGGACTGACTGCTGTTATTGCCGCTGCCGCTGTTGTTATTGCCGCGGCTGCTATTGTTGCTGCTGCTACTGCTGTTATTATTGCCTCTGCTGTTATTGCCGCTGCTGTTATTGCCGCTGCTGTTATTGCCGCTGTTGCCTCTGTTGTTATTGCCGGTGTTATTGCTGGTGCTTGACGAAGTCGGCCTGGAGGTGGAAGTTGTCCTGGAGGTGGAAGAACTTGACGTTTTTTTCTTTGAACTGGATTTGCTCGAAGTCTTGCTCATCAGGTCCACGATAGTCTTATACGAGCGGTTTTCGACGATCCACTTAGCCTGTGATGCCTTGATATCGAGATTATTTTGAAGCCGTTTTTCGCTTGCCGAGTTGATATTGACGCGTCTGTTACCGTCTGCATCGACGTTATGGTCATACGAATAGCAGCTCAGGTAGTTGATCCAGCCCTGGTTATAATCGGAAAGATATTCGGCACCGTCGCCTTTGCCGTAGAGCATCGCCTCGGTCACGCCTTTTACCAGCAGCAGTTCGCGTATGGTGGCGAAGGCGCCGTTTCTGGTCAGATACGGATACGGCAGGGCCGAGTAGTATGCGCTTTCGACGCCAGCGGTTCGCGGCTCGTCATTACGGTCGCGCCAGTCGAGGATGGCATCGGCGATCTGCTCGGTCATATCGGGCAGATACATCAACTGTTTTCCGGTTATGGTATTGATATTCAGCTTCGACGACTCGTCGGTGATTTCGACACTGAAGCTGCACATATCCAGTTCGATGTCGCTAAGGTCTTCGACGTTATCGCTCCATATATCGTACAGGCTGTCGCTGTCGGTTTCATCTTCGTCGAGCACGGCTATTGCAGTCTCCATCCCCGCACGGGCCGCCCACTTGCACCGGATACGGTCGGTACATGACATGCTGATGCGCGAATCGAGCATACTGGTCCGGGCGATAATGGTGACGATGACGCTCAGAACAATCATCGCCCACATCACTCCGATGAGCACAACAGCTTTTCTGTGTTTACCTGTAATCTTCATTTCAGTCGGCGTCCATGGAACTTATGTTTTCAAAATCATTCTCCGCATCTTCGTCGAGTTGTGCCTTGAGCCGCTCGGATATCCGCGGAAAGGTAACGACCATGTTTTTGATGATTGGACGTTCACCGTCACCGTCGCCGGGCAGACACCCTGTCAAGACAATTTCAACCATCTCCGGCAGGACCTGTTGCTCTTCGGGCCATTGGTCGAGCCATTCGTAACCGTCATGGTACTGCACCTGAAAATCGACAATATTCTCTGCGATAACCGTCAGCATCCCGCCGTTGTTTTCGACGTATTCCTCCGAGTCGCGCGCGACGTTGAGGATCGGGCAGAGCCGTCGCGTCAGCACGTTGCCGGTTTCGTTGCGTGACAGATAATACTGCACCTCGTAAATATCGCCTTCGGGCTGGCCGCGACGTGCCGGGACGGGGCTGATGATCCACATGCTAAGCGAGGTAGCGATGCCGTACGGGGTCTCTTCGACCTGGCCCACAAGTCGCATTCGTTCGATATCCCTGTCGCGATACAGATTGGCAAAGTCTCTGCGAATCGCCCCGGCGGTATAACGTAGTTCGTCGGTAATGCTGGTAACCGCGTCGGTCGACTGGCGGGCAGCGGCGACGGTTCGCAGCGTCCCCACGATTACGATGGTGATAAAGGCGCCGATGACGGAGGCGATGACCACCTCAATCAGCGTAAAGCCCCTTCCGTTTGTCGTTGTGGTTTTCATTGGCCCTGTCTCCCGGAGGAAGAGCCGTCATCGCCGGTTGATGCTTCCGTTTCGTCCTCGGCGTATTCTGTCGGCGTGCCGGTCATTATCGTCGTAGCGAAGATTTTGTGTTTATCTCGCTCCGGCCCCCAGTAGATAACCATGCGGACCTTGTACAGTCCGTCTATGTCGGCCTCGGAGACCTGTCCCTGCCAGTCGTATTTGCCCAGCGGCGAATCGTCGCTTCCGAGTACTCCCTCGGTCTGGCCAGCCTTGACGAATGCGTCGATGCCCACATAGTCGATCATGGATAGCTGCCTGTCCAGGACATCCCAGGCCATCTCACGTCGGCGGTTCTCGGCGATGCGAGTGACACTGCGCGTACTGAGGGTACAGATCGTCATCACGCCCATGCTCAGGATCATCGTAGCGGCGACCATTTCGACCAGGCTAAACGCCCTTCGGGTTTTGCACATAATCCCCGTCACTGGTATTCATCCAAATCAATCACATCGGTCTGATAATTTTCATCTTCATCTTCGTTCGCATTGTACAAGCGTACCTTTGCCCTGCCGGTGCCCGCGGCGATGGACACGATGTAATGGTATTCACCGTCGCCGACAACCAGTACAGCCCCGTCAGCCGTGCCGTCCGCCCGAAAAACTACGACCGCATCTCCGCCCGCATCTCCGCCCGCATCGTCACCATATTCACTGCCGGTCGGCGTTATTTTTATCTGCTCGAAATTGACCCTGTCGGACAGTGTGCCCGGCCGCGAATAGACACTGGATATTACGTCGGGTTCGCCGCCGGCTTGGACACTACCGTAAAGGTAGAAGCGTTTTTGTTCTTTGTCGAATACGAGTTTACAGGACCGTTGTTTCTCGACTGCAAAGATTCGGGCGTACCTGGCTGCCAGGCATATTTCCCTTGCGCACTTCTCCACGAGCACGCGTCTGTGTCGTTTTGCCGACATACGAAAGGTCGCGCCGGCAAGGAGCGCGATAATAGCGCTTACCACGAGCAGTTCGATGATAGTAAAACCCGCACCGCCGACCCTGCCCGCAACACCGATTCTGCTCGCACCGCAGACCCTGTCCCCGGCTCCAACGGATTGTAATAATCTCTGGTTCATACAAATAACCGCCACTGTACACGTATTGGTCCCTGAACGCTGACGCGCTAATCGTTGAGTATATCTTTATTTTCGTCTTCGCCGCCTTCCTCTCCGTCGGCGCCGTAGCTGAACAGGATATAGCCGTCCCGCGTCATATCGTCCTCGATATACTGGTAAGGATTACCCCACGGGTCGATTAGTTCGCTTTCCTTGGCGTATGGGCCGTCCCATTTTTCTTCCAGGTCATCCGGTCCTATCAGCAGGACTTCAAGTCCCTCCGAATCCATCGGAATTCTTCCGCAGTCCATCTGGAACTCGCTGAGGGCACCGCTGATAATGCCGATTTTGCCTCTTGCGATATGACTTTTGGCCTTGCCGAATTTCTTAAGGAGACTCGGTCCAACAAAGGCCGCCAGCATACCGATAATCACCGCCACGACGACCAGCTCGATAATCGTAAATCCCTTACGTTTTCTCTTTTTCATGTCATGTTTCCTTAAATTTCTATACTCCTATCGATCCCAGGTCCATTGACATAATCGGCAACAGTGTAGCGATTATGATAAATCCTATCACCACAGCCAGCAGGATGATCAGCAGTGCCGGGAAGACAGCCATGAATCGTGTGATGGCCGCGTCGGATTCTTCGTCGAAGGTATCGGCGGCGTTTAGCAGCAACTCGTCGATGGCACCGGTCTGTTCGCCGATGTTTACGATCTGGATCAGCAGCGGCGGAAACAGACCCGACTCGGCAAGCGGCTCAGCCACGGGCTGGCCTGTCTTGACCTTTTCAGCCACCCTGTCGATCTGTTGTCCCAGCAGTTCGTTACCCAGCGTATCCCGCACCACTGCCAGTGCCGGCAGGATGTTGATGCCGCTTTTGGCAAGTGCGCCGAGTGTGCGGGCAAATCGACCGACCGCTATGGCCCGCAGCACCGAACCCAGGATGGGCATCTTCAGCAGGAACGTATCCCACTGCAGCGTCCCAGCCGGACTTCGTTTCCATTTTATGAACAGATAGACAGCACCGCCCAGCAGGATTGCGCATATCCAGCCGTACTCCACGAGAAAGTGGCTAAGGCCGATAAGCATCCGGGTCGGCAGCGGCATAAGTGACACTGAGCCGCCGATGGTATCGATCATCTTCGGGAAGACCTTGGTGAGCATGATAATCACCGAGACAATACCGGCAGCCAGGACTATGAACGGATACGCCAGGGCATTTTTCATATTGGTCTTGATCTTTTCGTCACGGACCAGCAGAGACGACAGTTGAATCATGGTTTTGTCGAGTATGCCGCCCGTCTCGCCGACCTGCACCATCGAGACGTAGAGCTTGCTGAAAATGTCGGGGTGTTTACTCATGGCCTCGGAGAGCGCGTCACCCCCACGGACAGTTTCAGCCAACTCCAGCAGCAACTGTTTCAGTCGGGGCTTGTTCTGTTGTTCTGCGATGATCTGGATGGCGTTGAGGATGGGCAAACCGGCCCGCAGTGCCGTGGACAACTGGCTGGTCATCGCTACGATATCTTTGCTGGTAACCCTGCCCGAGCCGAAGCGTCGGCCAGCGTTGGCAGTTTCCACTCCAGCCTCGACAGCGGATGCAGCCTTGGCCGTCGCCGCTGCGCGGCTTTTTTCGATGATGTCAGAGACAAAACGGCCGCGCATCGCAAGAGCCGCAACCGCTCCCCGACGATCAATCGCCTCGACGATTCCGCTGACCGTATGGCCATCCATGTCCACAGCCTTGTAAGAAAATTCGCCCATCTATATCGCTGCCTAACACCTGTCTTCTGTCGCATCGGCTGCCGTCCATCCCCGATACAGTACTTAGCGTGCGATTAATGCACCGTTTCTGACTAGTCCTCGTCGATGCCCTGTGTGACTCTCAGCAGTTCTTCCGGCGTCGTTGTGCCGGCCAGTATTTTTTCTATACCGTCGTGTCGCATCGAGATATGGTCCTTTGGAGCAGCCCGGGCAATCTGTTCGGTAGTGGGTCTGGTCGCGATGAGTTTGCGAAGTGACTCGTTTACCTTCAGCAATTCATAGATGCCGATTCTCCCGCGCATGCCGGTACCGTTGCATTCGTCGCAGCCGGCCCCGTGAAACAGCCTGGTATCCGGGGCGATGGTGATGGAGTTATTCAGGCTGGCCATAAGTCCCCGGTCCGGTTCGTAGCCTGTTTTGCAGACGGGGCATATCTTTCGGACAAGCCGCTGCGCCAGAACGCCTTCGAGCGAGCTTGCCAGCAGGAACGGTTCGACGCCCATATCGATCAGCCTGGTAACAGCCCCGGGCGCGTCGTTTGTGTGCAGTGTCGAGAAGACCAGATGGCCTGTAAGTGCCGCCCGGATAGCGGTGTCAGCGGTTTCCTTGTCGCGTATTTCGCCGACCATGATAACATTGGGGTCCTGCCGCAATATATGTCGCAGACCCTTGCCGAAGGTTAATCCGCGTCTGGGGTTGACCGGCATCTGTATGACTCCGTCGAGTTGATATTCGACAGGGTCTTCGATGGTGATGATCTTCAGGCTCGGACTGAATATCTTGTTGAGTGATGCGTACAGTGTGGTGGTCTTTCCGCTGCCGGTTGGGCCTGTAACCAGGACGATGCCGTGGGTTTTCCGGAGGCACTGACTATAGCCGAGAAGTGTTGCTTTGTTCATCCCCAGGTCTTCCAGGCTGATAAGCGCGGTACTCCTGTCCAGGATACGCATGGTGATTGATTCGCCGAAGACCGTCGGCACCGTGGAGACACGCATATCGATCCTGCCGGTTTTCCCTGTGAATTCGATATGTCCATCCTGCGGCACGAAGCGTTCGGCGATGTCCATGTTGGCCATGATCTTGACGCGCGAGATGATAGCTGCCTGGAGTCGTTTAGGCGATGTGGATTTGTCGATAAGCATACCATCGACGCGATACTTGATCCTCACCTCTTTTTCGAACGGTTCGATATGGATGTCGCTGGCCCGCGCCTCGATGGCTTCGAGCACCACCAGGTTGACCAGATTTATCAGTGATGGTTCCCGCGCCAGTTCACTGAGTCTGGCGGCGGTCATTTCGCCGTTTTCGGACAGTTCGACCTTGACGCCGTCGTGCATATCGCCAGGGGCAAGGTCTTCGAGCATCCGCGTGACATTGCTCCCATAGAAGTGCTGGATGGCCTTTTCCATCTCAGGCGGGTTTGCGTAGTTGCGTCGGATTGCCAGGCCGGTGACCAGGCGGAGTTCTTCGATGGCCCGCGTCTCGAACGGATCGACCATAGCGACGGTCAACCTGCCGTTCTCCCGTGAGACGGGCAGCACATTATATTTGCTGACAAGGTCGGCTGGAACGAGCGAAAGCAGCTCCGGATCGATCTGGATCCTTTCCAATTCCGCGTGCATAATGCCAGCCTGTGCAGCCAGCGTCTCGGCCAGATGACGTTTCTTAATCTGCCCCATCTCCATCAGGACCTGACCCAGCTTACCGCCGCGTTTTTCCTGAACGGCCAACGCCTCTGCGAGTCCGCTGTTCTGGACGTAGGACCTCTCAAGGAGCAACTGGCCGATTTTCTTTCGATGTGACAACACTAATCCACCTTTTTTGTAAATTACTTAACTTACAGACACACACACCCTCCACGCGGTGCAAACACCCTTGCAACCCTGAAAACAGCGATTATAACTGAATAAACGGCATTTGTCAACTACTAAGTGGGCCTCGGCAAACATTCCACCTGCCAATTGTGGCTCCGGGTGCCCATCTTCCCTTGTTTAGACGCATTACCGAGGCCGTTGTTACAAGAAAAACCATATTTTATACCATTCAGGGCACTAAATTCTCAATCGTGAGCAACGTACATAAAAATCCGCAACCAGTACGCGGACGAACCGCCCGCGTGACAGGATAGTGTCCTCAAACGCCCAACGGTAACTGCCGGAGACGTTTTTGTGAAGGCGGGGCAAAAATGCGTTCATCCGGTTGATGCGCAGGTACTCAGTATGGCAGGTACTCAGTATGTAGGATGCGTTTCAACGCACCGTTTCTGACTATGAACGGTTACCAATAAACTTTTTTTCGTCCCATCATTTCGTTTCTACCTACCCATTATTCGGAAGAGCCTGAAAAATAAGGTTTTACAGTGCCAAATTGCGCTGTAGTATTAAAATTGCTTAAAACAGCTAAAATGTCACGAAAACATAGAACAATAATCACAGGAAACGGTGGAGCAACAAATGGACAGCCGACAGATACAGATACTGGACCTATCGCACAGCATAAAAAATATCCTCCAGGCCATCCGCGGCGCCCGGGATGTAATCCAGGTGGGCCTGGAAAAAGACAACCTCGAAACCGTGCGCAGGTCATGGGGCATACTGGACAGGAACATCGACCTGATCCAGAAGCTGGTGCTGGACATGCTGCGATTCAGCGAAGAACGCCCCCCGACATTGGTCGATTGCGATTTCAACAGCATCGTAGCCTCCGTCGTCGAGCCGCTCAGCCATCAGGCCATCGGCATTGAGCTTGACCACGACATCCCGCCTGGACGAATGGACCCGGAGAGGATTTACGACATGGTTTTGAACCTGCTGTTAAACGCGATCCAGGCCGTCGGCCCCGCTGGCGGAAACGTCACCATAACTACCAGCTACGACGCAGACAGCGACTCGGCGGTTCTTACGGTAGCCGACAACGGCCCGGGCATCGAAGATACCGAATCGATCTTCGAACCGTTCTGGACAACGCGAAAAAAGGACGGCCTGGGCCTGGGTCTGCCGATCGCACGCAAGATCATCATGCAGCACAACGGCAAAATCCAGGTACAAAGCACCCCCGGCAAAGGCGCGACATTCACAGTGACCCTGCCGATACACCCATAACAAAAAAAAGCTGCGGAAGTCTTTACTCCCACAGCCCTGGCTATATTATCCGCGGCATTACATAGCCACGGTCTTCGCGAATCAGTATGCAGGTCGCATCTTAACGCACCGCTTCTGACTGTGAACGATTATCAATAATCAATAATCAATAATCAATTTTTTTTACTCGTCTTCTGTAGCCTCGAATTCCGCGTCGATAACGTCGGTGCCGCCCTTTCCTTTGCCAGGACGACGTCCTTCCCCCGGCCCCGGCTTCACATCGGGCTGTGCTTCTGCGTCACCGCCGGCATCGCCGACATCGCCACCGCCGCCAGCCTTTTTCGCAGCCTCTTCGTAGAGAATTTTGCCAAGTTCCTGCGCGGTGGAGCTGAGGTTTTCGATCGCCTTTTTGATTGCGTCGCCGTTGTCGCCCTTGGCGGCTTCTTTGAGATTGTTCAGTGCGTTTTCGATGTTGCCCCGAATCTCCGCTGAGACCTTTTCGCCATGCTCTTTGAGTGTCTTTTCGGTTGAATAGACCAACTGGTCGGCCTGGTTTTTCAGGTCGATGACCTCTCGGCGTTTTTTATCCTCTTCAGCGTGCGATTCGGCGTCTTTCGTCATCTTTGCAACTTCGTCTTCGCTGAGTCCCGAACTCGACTGGATAGCAATCGACTGTTCCTTGCCGGTACCCAGGTCCTTGGCTGAGACGTTAAGAATGCCGTTGGCGTCGATGTCGAAGTTGACTTCAATCTGCGGAACGCCGCGTGGCGCAGCCGGCATGTCGGTCAACTGGAACCTGCCCAGCGTCCGGTTGTCCCGTGCGAAATCCCTTTCACCCTGCAGCACATGAATATCCACGCTGGTCTGGCTATCTGACGCGGTGGAGAATACTTCCTTTCTGCTCGTTGGAATCGTGGTATTTCTCTCGATGAGCCTTGTCATCACCCCGCCCAGCGTCTCGACGCCCAGTGAAAGCGGCGTAACATCCAGCAGCAATATGTCCTTGACGCCCTCGTCGCCGGCAAGCACTGCGCCCTGTATCGCAGCCCCCAGCGCAACGACCTCGTCCGGGTTGATACTCCTGTTGGGGTCTTTTTCGAATATTTCTTTGGCGATCTGCTGAACCTTCGGAATCCTGGTGGACCCACCGACCAGCAGTATCTCGTCGATGCCGCTGCCGCTAAGTCCCGCATCCGCAAGCGCTTTACGACACGGCTCAGCAAGTCTTCCGAACACATCCTCAGCCAGCGACTCGAACTTACTGCGGCTGATTGCAATATTCAGGTGTTTTGGGCCGGAGGCGTCCGCGGTGATAAACGGCAGGTTAACGGTCGATTCGACCTGTGTACTCAACTCGCACTTGGCCTTTTCGGCGGCCTCCTTGAGCCTTTGATGTGCCATCGGGTCCTGCCGCAGGTCGATACCCTCGGTCTTCCTGAACTCGTCGGCCAGGTAGTTCATCAGCACCTCATCAAGGTCGTCACCGCCAAGGTGCGTATCGCCGTTGGTGCTGAGCACCTCGACAACGTTTTCGCCTATGTCCAGGATGGATACGTCGAACGTACCGCCGCCAAAGTCGAATACAGCGATCTTTTCGTCTTTTTTCTTTTCCAGACCATAGGCCAGCGCCGCGGCGGTCGGTTCATTGATAATGCGTTCGACCTTCAGCCCGGCGATTGCCCCTGCGTCCTTGGTAGCCTGTCGCTGAGCATCGTTGAAGTAGGCCGGCACGGTAATGACAGCCTGTTCAACCTTTTCGCCCAGGTAGTCCTCCGCAGTCTTTCTGAGGTCCTGCAATACCATCGCCGATATCTCCGGCGGGGTATATTCTTTTCCGCGGACATCTACTTTCACCAGTTCGTCGGCACCGCCGGTGATCTTGTACGGAACGATCTTTTCTTCGGCGCCGACCTCTTTGTGCCGTCTGCCCATAAATCGCTTGATGGAGAACACCGTATGTTCCGGGTTGGTAACCTGCTGATGACGAGCAATTTGCCCAATAAGCCGTTCACCCTTGTCGGTGAAGCCAACGACAGAAGGCGTCAGCCTCGCCCCGGACGAATTGACCAGCACCTTCGGAGCCGACCCTTCCATCACCGCAACGACCGAGTTGGTCGTGCCCAAATCTATCCCGATAATCTTACTCATAATCTACTCCTATATTGGTCCAGTTTCTTTGGCCGCATATTTAGCCACAATGCCACAACGCCTCTAATGTGCAAAGTACGTGCCAGCCAAGGTAGAAATCTGTAACTTGTTGCCGCAAAAGAGGTTAGCTGAAACGATGCCGCCGCTGACATGTGTCATTTTGACAGCAAAGGAGCGGGATACGTCGGATTAGGCAGGTGACAAGTCATGATTGCGGGGCGGTTTCAGGCGACAGGTCAGTTGTGGGACAGTTTTGAGCGGATGATCTGTGCCCGCATGGCATCGCGTTTGTCGGAGTCCAGCGGCTGGCCGGAATTAATCTGCAGGTGCGCGGGCTGAGTAAGCATGAAAAGCTCGTTTATCGTTGCCATGGATATGCCCTGGACACGGTTGAGATTGACACCCATACGGACATGGCTGAGCAAAAACAACGCCTCCTGCGAACTGATCAGCCGGGCGTTTCTCAGTACGCCGAGGGCGCGTTGAATCTTGTCGTCCAGCGCGTCGGCCTGTGAACTGAGCAGCTTTTCACGCGCGAGCGTCTCATATTCGACGATTCTGGGGACGATCAGGTCGGCGAATTCATCGACGATAGCCTGTTCCGAGACGCCCAGCGTGACCTGATTGGACAGTTGAAAAAAGTCGCCCACCGCCTCGGTGCCCTCGCCGAACAGTCCCCTGATGGCGAGATTGGTGTCTCGTGCCGCGTTAAAAAACTTATCGATCTGCCCGGTCATCTTCAGCGCCGGCAGATGCAGCATCACCGAAACACGAATACCCGTTCCCAGATTGGTCGGACAGGCCGTCAGATAGCCGTACTTCGAATCGAACGCGTATTCGACCTTCTTCTCGATCATGTCGTCGATTTTGTCGATCCTCTGCCAGCACTCCTTCAGTTGCAGACCGGTCTTGAAGACCTGAATACGGAGGTGGTCCTCTTCGTTGACCATCGCGGTAAACGATTCGCTCGGAACGATGACCACGCCGCGCGGTCCACTGCCCATGACGTGCTGCCTGCTGATCAGGTGCCTCTCTGCCAGCAGTGTACATTCAAGCTCGGACAGGTCGTTAACATTTATGAAGAACACCTTCTCCCCCAGGTCCAGCCCGAGCAGTGTCTCGGTAAGCTTCTCGAGTATCTCCCCCTTTCGCTGGTCGGTCAGGCAGGGCAGAAACTCAAAGCCCGCCAGATTTCGCGCAAGTCGCACTCGCGACGAGATGACTATGCCAGCCCCTGGCCCGGAGCCACTAAACCACTGACTGATATGACCACTGAGTTCAACTGGTTTCATTTTGTTGCCCTATCTGGTCCCGCAGCTTCGCTGCGGCTTCATAATCTTCATTCTTGACAGCCTGGTTAAGCTGCCGGCGCAGATCCATGACCTTGAGTTGACTCTTTGTGTCAGCCGGGGCTCGCGAAGGGGTTTTGCCGCAGTGGGTGGTACTGCCTCCCTGGAATTTTTCGACCAGGGCCCTTATTTCGCCGTCGAAGACCTTATAGTCATCCGGGCAGCCCAGCAGCCTGGTTTCGCCGAATTTCCTGAGTGTCATGCCGCACGCCGGACACGCCGCATCGGACGAGTCGGAAAACGGTTGATCTTCGCCCTGTCCCTGGGCGGCCAACAGCGATGAAAGCAGCTCATTTAGCGGCAACTGGCTCTTGACCGCAAGACCATGCTGCTGAGCGCACTGTTCGCACAGGTGTGTTTCTGTGCGCTGACCATCGGTTATCTCGGTCATGTGGATGGTCGCCGTATGCTGTTTGCAACACTGACACTGCATAATCTTTTACGCCCTTATGATGCCATCGTAGATACCCAGACCTGTTTATCGACCATAAATCCAAGGCTCTGTAGTAATTTAATCGCGCCGAAAGGCTCCTGTCCAGCAAAATGTATACTGCTGGCGATTGAGAATTCCCGTTTGTGCGCGGCTAAGTAGCTTTACAACAGTAACAGGGGCTAAAACTTTACTCGCGGGATTTTACTACCCCCAAGGGTATAAAGTTCTGCAAACACCCCGGCACCCCGGCACGTGGCGGAAAACATCGACAGACACCACGTTACTGTTTTCTTTTTTCTTCAAGGTGTTTTTTAACACGCTGATAAATGTTCAACGGGATAAGTTTTGACACGTCACCGCCCAGCAGGGCTATCTCGCGAACCATAGCGGAGTTGACAAAGCCGAACTCCTCACTCGTCATAACAAAGACAGTCTCGATACCGGCGACCTTTCGGTTGGTCATCGCCAACTGAAACTCGTACTGAACATCGGTCAGGTTTCGCAGTCCTCGCAGCATGACATCGGCGCCGACCTGGGCGGCAAACTTGACGGTCAGACAGTCATAGCTCGCAACTGAAACACGCGGTATATCGGCGACAAGTTCGCGGATCATCTCGACGCGCTCGCCGAGAGTGAACAACTGCTTCTTCGCCGGGTTTTGTCCGACAGCGACAATGAGACTGTCAAAGAGCTTCACACCCCTGCCGATAACGTCCAGATGGCCGTTGGTAATGGGGTCGAACGAACCGGGAAATATCGCCCTTACTGATTTCTGCTCCATCGGTATAGCCCTTCATGGCAGGCAGCGCCATCGACGCGTCGGACTGGAACCGACAACAAACAGCGATGCCTGACTATCGTAACATTATTTTTCTTTTAACGATTCGATTACCATCTCTTCCAGGTCATGTGCGGAGTTCTCCACAAACAACTGGTTCATGAAGTATTCCGTCGCCGAGTATCGCCTCTCGGCAATCTTTCGCACCGACTTGAACCGGAAAGATTCTTTGAGTCTGGTCTGCCAGTAGTGGTAATCGACCTTTCGCTTCCAGCTTTCGAGCGCGTCGGTTGCGCCTTTACCGTGGGCGACATACCGCCTGAATTCGTTGAAGATGCCCACCGCCCCCATATCGTCAAGGCTCCGCGCGTCCGAAAGAACCACCGCCTCGGCCATCTCGGTAAAACGGTTGCCCGATTCGATGATAATCTTGTTTATCTTATCGACCTTGGGCCCTGCCAGAACACCTGCGAGTTTTTCGGTGACGACCTGGGTAGAGAAGTCGCGCAGGTCAGTCGGGGTCAGGTCCGCCAGAACCATACGGGACGACATATCTTCGGTGTCGGCATAACGCGCAAAGCCCGCGTCGGCAAAGTACGCTGCGCCAATCAGGCAAAACCTGTCAACGGACGCATCCTGTTCGACGAATTCGGGCAGACGACAAATATGCTCGACGTTGCGAAGAATCCGCCGTGTCCGATCCCACAGCCAGTTGTCAGGCACACCGCTAAGCGTCGGCACGATGATAACCTGTCTGGCGATCTCCCTGATGACATCTATCTCCGACATATTCCCTCCTATATTATTGTTCTTTGTCATTCCTGCGACAAATTGTCATTCCTGCGAAGGCAGGAATCCATAACCCCGAAGGGGCGAAAGAAATCTCTCCTCTCCTGCTCTCGCGTGCACGAAAGGGGCATTTTTCACACTATACCCCCTCCCCTCGTAATGTGCGTATGTCCTTATCGCAGGCCGGAGCCCTTTAGTCAAGTATTTTCACAGAACAGTCGGCACAGAATCCTCGGTGGTTTGGTCCTGCGCATTAACGACCGATGCCAGGATACACATTAACACCAGGATTGATATTGGATATGCTTTAGAACCAGCCGAAATGTTCGCAGCCTGGCCAAAACACCTGCGGCCTGTCAACTGGTTCGCAGGCGGGTACCGTGCTCGAGACTCATCAGTATCTCCTCAACGGAGATATTATCGGGGAAAAATACGCCGCCGATCTTCGCCTCTTCTATCGAGCAGCCCTGTAGATTCATGTGGCTGAGGTCCTGCCCCCGAAGGTCCGCATCCCGCAGATACGCCCCCGTAAGGGTGGCCTTGGACAGGTCAACACCGCGAAAATCAGTGCCTTTCAGGTTGCAGTTCGTCAGGTCCACCGTCTCCAGGCCCGCGATAATCTGGTGAAACAAGTCTATGTCGCCCACCCGAAGGCTCTTGAACGCTTCGTCGTCAGGAAATCTCAATTGTCCCATGGTCACGTCAGCCCCAATATATGTATGTGTCTGAACCAGTTATGGTTGATATCGGCTATGGCCAATATCGGCAGGATACGTGCCCGACTTTGACAGACAAAAAAATCGACCGGAAAAAAAACAAGCTGCTAAATAACCACCTAACAGCCACCTAACCGTTTGTCCCGTCACAGGTTACAGTCGCCCACACCCATCGCCGTCGCTGGCGGCTATCCTGCCACTACAATAAGCACAACTTGTCACAGAAAAAGGTTGACTCGGCACAGCCGAGGGCCTAAAATCACCCGGACTCTGGTTTTCCAAATTTTATTAAGAAAGGACAGTTAATTGTGGATGATGTAAGAAGTTTTTTACGAGAACGACTGGGCAGCGCCAATTTTGAGAGGTTAATGGCCATCGACTGCCCAAAAATGCACGCATTTGTCGCCGACGCCGTCGAACTGACCAATCCCGAGACGGTTATCGTGTTCACGGACAGCCAGACGGACATGGATACACTCCGCAACATGGCCAAAAACGGCGGCGGCGAAGTCTCCCTGGCAATGGAGGGACACACCTACCATTTCGACGGCTATAACGACCAGGCCAGGGACAAAGCCAACACAAAATACCTGCTCCCCGAGGGTGTTTCGCTCGGCGAAAGCCTCAATTCCATGGACAAAAAGACAGGTACAGCAGAGGTTCGCTCTTTCCTGAAGGATTCGATGGTCGGCAAACAGATGCTGATTTGCTTCTGGTGTCTTGGCCCAACCGATTCGGACTTCTCCATTTCCTGCATCCAGGTGACGGATTCGCCGTATGTAGCCCACAGCGAGGCGATCTTGTATCGGCCCGGCTACGGACAATTCAAGAAACTCGGCCCAGACGGCAACTTCTTTAAGTTCATCCATACCGAAGGCGAACTGGAAAACGGCGTAAGCAAAAACGTTGACAAACGCCGGGTTTACATGGACATGGAGGAGAATATCGTCTATTCGACCAATACGCAGTACGCCGGCAATACGGTCGGCCTGAAAAAACTGGCCCTGCGGCTGGCGATCCAGAAGGCCTCGAAAGAGGGCTGGCTCGCCGAGCACATGTTCGTCATGGGTGCCCACGGGCCGAACGGCCGGGTGACATACTTTGCCGGTGCATTCCCCTCGGCCTGCGGCAAGACATCCACCGCGATGATACCGGGCCAAACAGTCGTCGGTGACGACATCGCCTACCTGCGAAAACGCGACGGCCAAATCTGCTGCGCCAACGTGGAACGCGGCATATTCGGTATCATCCGGGACGTAAACCCCGACGACGACCCCGTCATCTACGACGCCATCACAAAGCCCGGCGAGGTAATCTTCGGAAACGTACTCATCGACGATAACCGAAAACCCTACTGGCTCGGCATGGGCAGTGACATCCCCAAGGAGGGACTAAACTATTCGGGCCAATGGCACAAGGGCAAAACCGACGCGAACGGCAAGGACATCACCCCTTCGCACAAGAACGCCCGCTATACGATAGGCATCGCAGCCCTTTCGAATCGTGACCCGCAGGCCGACGCCCCCGAAGGCGTACAATTAGGCGCAATCGTCTATGGCGGCCGGGACAGTGACACGCTCGTACCCGTCGAGCAGGCCTTTGACTGGACCGAGGGCATCATCACCAAGGGCGCATCGCTGGAATCCGAAACCACCGCCGCGACGCTCGGCGCAGAGGGCGTGCGGACATTTAACATCATGAGCAACCAGGACTTCGTCTCGATCCCGCTGGGCCAATACATCCAGAACAATCTGGATTTTGCCGCCGGCATAAAAAATCCACCCTTGATCTTCTCGGTAAACTACTTCCTGAAGGACCGGGCCGGTAATTATCTCAACGGCATACTCGACAAGATGGTCTGGATCCTCTGGGCCGAGCTGCGGGTCAACGGCGATGTGGACGCGATCAAAACGCCCACCGGCTATATCCCGCTACACAAGGATATCGCCCCGCTCTTCAAGGAGAAGCTGGGCATTGATTATACGCAGGCCGATTACGTCAAGGCCTTTACCGTGCGTATCCCCAACCTGCTGGCCAAGCTGGAGCGGGTGGAGAATATCTACCGTACGAAGGTGGATGACACGCCGCGGATTGTCTATGACACATTCGGTGTGATTCGCGCCAGACTGGAAGATGCCCGCGCTAAACATGGCGACAACATCTCGCCGTTGGATATGTAGGGCACAGATTACATGCCAGGAAATCGCCTGCCACCGTAGCGGACAGCCGGAAAATTACTTGATTTGGCGTATCTGTTGTGGTGGCTTATCTCTGCCACAGGGTGGGGTAGCTCACCTCGGCGGGGGAGATATTGAATCGCCGGGTCAGCAGAAGGACCAGTTTAGAGGCCCTTGTTATTTGCAACTCCGAGGGCAGAGTAGTCAGCCCGTCACTGATAACGCATATCCTGATAGTACCGCCATCACCCCTGAAATTGGCAGCGGGCAGGCAGGACTGCTGCTTTTGCCATCGGCTCATAAACCTGGTCTTCCCATCGACGACGCCGAGGCCGTTGAGTATCACGAAATGGAAATTGCCCCGGCTCTGGTCATCGCCGGCTGGAGACAACAGCATATCCTTGTCGTTGCCGGCTGTGCCGCTGTAGAACAACTCGATACTGTCCCACTTGTGGTACGGAGCGGTGACGGAGTCCACGGTCTTCTCGATGGGTCCAAGCCTCTCATAGGCGGACAGGTTGAATGGGCCCTGCGAGATGGAACCTTTGTCCAAGGCCATAAGCACCAGTGCCCCGGCCGTCATGGCCGCGACCAGCGCAAGCAAGACCCGTGATGTCCTGGCTTGACTCGTCACTAGAATCCTTTCCAGCTAATGTCGCATCCTACGTCACCCATTATAACCCTCTACTCGGCTATATCCACAACCAATATTGAAAGTTTGGCCCAATTTTTTTTCTCCATATAAAATATACAAAACGATACACGGGAGGCCAAATCGGGTTTAGCAGATTGGGTCACAACATCTATATCGGACCGAATGGGCGAAACTTGAGCACTGTCTGGATTATTTTGCAACTTTTTGGCACAAACCCCTGAGCCGGATAAATCGCAACGGCAAAGTAATTGGGACGGAAGAGGGGTTTGACTGATTATTGATTATTGTGTGGATTGCGGAGGGTCGGGGTGGTTTTCTGCTTGACAAATCGGGCCGGGGCGGTTAAAGGGAATGACTAAGGATTGGTAGTCTTCCCCAAATTTTTGGACGTTAATATATTTACAAGTCCTTAATCGCGACACGAACGAATTGGCCATCTTCCAATATGCGGTAGTATGCCTTTTCGCCGCCGACCTCGCTGTGGTAAGGCACATCATCCTGGACGGCGGGGCCCAGGTGGTTGCCCAGAGACTTATCCTCCCTCTGGTGGCTCAGCCAGCTTATATTGCGGCCGAGTTCTCTGATATCGCTTCCAAGGCCCTGCACCGCCGGATCAATGCCGTTGATGCTGTGGCAGCCGCCGCAGAGCATCAGTATGACCGTTGCAATCAGTATTATCAGCAGCCTCGCTCTCACTTTTTGTTCTCCAGCCCTTATAACTTCAAGGCAGACCCAGTCATGGCCGGGGCTTTTGCCGCTATACCCTTTGCCGCTATACCCTTAAAGGATACAAAACAAATCGCAACCGGGCGGAGTAACAGTTCACAGTAATTCAACATTTTTGCCAATTGAAGCAGTTTTAAGCAGTTTTCAGCATTTTTCAGCAGAAAGCATTTTTGTGATTGTCCGTATCTGAGCCGACTCCGACGAGCTCGGTCGCGGCCCATTCTCGTCGGCTCAGATGCTCGGTTAATTATCTTATCGAAGCTGCCCCTGCGAAGGCAGGGGTCCATTTTAACATTCCAACGCACCAAAATGAAAAAATGGATGCCTGCCTGCGCAGGCATGACAAAAAAGGACGGGCTACGCTGACAGCCCCGAAGTGTCCACAAAAAAAACCCGGACAAGGCCGGGTCTCCTGAAAATCTATACCCTTGAGGGTAGTAAATTCCCGCGAGTAAAGTTGCGATGTGTTATATCTGCGAGGACTCGGTGGGCCTTAAGAAGGTCTTGTAAATCTTTGAGACGGTGTCGGCGTATTGCGGGTCACCGCGGAGTTTTTTCCATTCCGGGCTGCTGCCAAACACCGCCCATCCCTTGTCGTGCGTCTCCATATCGTCGAAGACAATCATGTAGGTCAGGCAGGGCACGTTTTTGCCGACGAGCATCTCGCCGAAGAACACGGGCGGCAATCCCTTCTCGCGGAAGATTGCGATCTCTCCGCCGGTGTTGAACATCTCGATCTTTTTCTGGCCCTTCTTTACGCTGTGACTCTCATAACAGCGCAGCTCGAAGATGCGTGACGGTTTTTTGTTGACGGCTTCCAGCCTCGGCATACCGTCAAACGCGGCCAGGAGCGAGGTTTCGATTCGTTCGTAGCCACTGTCATTTTTGCTGAGATTGAGAAACTCTGCGCCGTCCGCGACATATTTTTCGTCGGCAAGCAATTTGGATGTCGCCGTGACGACCGAAAACATGCTCCTGTGCGGCAGCAATACGTAAACGTTGTTGTCTTCCGGCTTGTCCAGCACGGTAAATACGCCCACCGGGGCGATGTTGAGCCGGTTCAGTGCCGGGATGGCGACCTTTTCCATGAAACCGATGAGCCGTTTTTTCTGCACCGCCGAGGCGAGCTTGTAAACGCGCAGTTCATAGTACTCTTTTCTGAATCTGCTGCGGCTGGCTCCAGGTCTGCCCTGTCCCCTAACTCCAGGTCTGCCCTGTCCCCTGGTTTCGGGTCTTTGTCTTTGCTGAGCGATTGCAGGCGCCGCCGAAGCGGCAATGGCCACCGATGACGCGGCGATAAATTGACGTCTGTCCATAATAAAGCCTCCTCTGATAAAAAGTAATAACAGAACATTTTTTTCTAACCCGCCCGCCCGCCAACCTAAGCCAGCCAGCCGTCCAGTCGGCAAGTATAGCGGCAATGCCCGCCGTTGCCCATCTTTTTCACCGGCAGCCGCCCCCCGCACCCCGCATCGGTTCCGAAGTCCATCATTATTTGATGGGTATCAGGACGATGTTGCGAAACTCCGTCGGCGAGCCTTCGGACTGGAGGCATATCTTGCCCGGCGTCTCCATGCATTTTTTGGCGATGTTTTGAGTCAGCCCGTTGACGATCAGCTTCAGGTCGCCCTTGTTTAGAAAGATTTCGTATTCGTTCCAGCCGCCCACGTCTTTTTCGTTTGTATCGTGCATTTTGCGGGTGTGTCTGCCGCGTGTCCGGGCCTGGTCGGTCTCCATCGGAAACTTGTCGATGTTCCATATATCGCCCATTGCGTGGAATTGGCCCTGTGCCTCGATTGAGCGTGGCCAGACTTTGTCCGGACCGATCATACGCAGCAGAACGCCGCTGTTGCCCTTGTCCAGGTGACGCAGTTGCAGACGCAGCACGTAGTTTGTATAGTCCTTCTGCGTGCGGATGTAACCGCGCGGGTTGCCGGTGTTGGTCATAACGTTGCCCTTGACGCCCCATGCCTGTTTGTTCTGGTCGCTGGAAAACGTCCAGTCTTTCAGGTCTTTTCCGTTAAACAGCCGAATCGCCGGGCCGTAGTCTTCGGCCAGATTTTTTACGCGGATGTCCTTGAATTCGACGGTCATGGGCGGTCCCGCGTGAATCTGCAGTGCGAGCAGGCCTTCCATGAGTCTGCCCTTTACGTCGTCGTCGATCATCTCGATGGTCTGGAAACCGTTAAGGTAATGCACGATATGGTTGCCGCGGCAGATAATTGTGTATTCGTTCCATTCCTTTTCCCTGTAGTAGCCGGCCTTGATCATCTCTTTGACATTGGCGAGCTTGCCGACAACATTTTTTTTGCCGGCCTTATCGACGACCATGATATCACCGACCTTGACCATCCAGCCGCGTCCTTTTTCGTGATACAAAAAGCCCACTTTGCCCTGTTTGTTTTCGACCTCTGCCTGGTAGCCGGAGATGACCCATTTTTTGACTTCTTTGCTGCGGTACTGGATGCCGCTGTTGCCGTTTTTGATGCGGAACCCGATCTTCAGCACAAAGTCTTTGAGCTTGCCGGCGCGCCAGACCAGGAACGTATTTCCGCGTGCCGGATTCTCTGGGGTGGTCTGCCCGCGAATCACACCGTCAACGACGGACCACAGCCGCGGGTCGCCGTCCCAGCCGGTCAGGTCCTTGCCGTTGAATATCTTTACGAAGCCCTGCTCGTCGTCCGGGATTGTTTCTCCCTGCAAAGACACACCGCAAAGGAGCACGACAAAGACCGCTACCGGAACCCACCTCTTGCCTGAAAACATAATAACACCTCCAATTTGACTAAACAAAACAGAAAAGGGCCGACGCCCACACGCCCACACGCTCACACTGTCTTCTGCGAACGAATTAGCCCCTTGCTAATCCATACTCCTGAATAGCTTCTTATCCCTTTGCCCTGGCGTACCAGTCGGGGTCCTGGGCGAGTTTTTCCCTGGCCTGTCTGGTCATCATTTCAAAGGCTGGATGCGTACTTGGCCAGGCCCGCTGCGTGAATGGACTGAGCCGCATCTTTTCCACTTCTTTCGCGGCGTTATCGAAGTACGAGCCGTAGATGTGCAGCGAATCGCTTATATCGACATATCGACCGACATGGACCGGCTTGTCGAGTCTGGCGGCGATGCGGTCGGCGATGATCCTCTGCAGATCGGTCAGTGCATAGACGTTCATAAACCATGCCTTGTAGAGGTCTCTGCTCCGCCAGTGGGTGTTCATGTTCAGGACAAACCCGCCGTCTCCGTCGGCAATGAGTCTGCACCAGATGCGCTGCAGACAGGGCGGATCGTCCGTGGGCGGGTCGGCTGTCGGCATCCACGTAATCGCCTGGGCGCGACGCGTATGGCTGGCTGAGGCCAGGGCATCGACGATGTACTGCACCTGGTCAACGGACTTGAACGGTTTCGGGCTGTCGTGGTCACGCAGGTCTTCGACGGGGTTGTATGAAAACAACCTTTCGTGATAGGTATAGGTCCATTTGCCCGCGGCGGGGTCTATCCAGTGGTCGTGAATCCCGTTGACGACTTCCTGGCGATAGGATTCGAGTTCCTCCGGGCCGCCGGGGAAATTTTTGTGTATCCTCGGCTCGTTAAACGGGTTGGTCACCGTAATCATTACCGTTGCGTCCTTGCTTGGCGGGTCGTCGGGCTTGTCGTATTGCGTCTTGACATCGACGCCTTCGTCCCAGACGGCCAGGACGGCTCGTTCCCACGCCTCCGGCAGACATTCGGCTGTGATCGATATAGTAGGTATCCGGCCTGCCTTCACTGCGGTAGTCATCTGTGTTCCTCCATGAAAAATGAAAAATGAAGCGATCCTACAAACCAAGTTCCTCTTTGGTCACATTCCTGCGAAATCTTTCGGGTATCTTGCGCAGTATCTGGCGTGCCCGATCAGTGTATTCGGTGTCGGGGTAGTCATATATGACCCGGCGGCAGAGCTTTATACAGGTTTTATAAGAAGTATACCTGCCGAGTCCCAGAAAGGTTTCGGCCTGTGTGACGAGATTCAGTGCCTGCATGTTGTCCGGGTCCAGTGTCTTGTCATCGTCGTCGTCGGGCCTTTGCGCTGTCTTTTGTTCTCCCGTCGCCATAGTCCCGGGCCGTCCGGTTGTGGGGTCAGGCCGTCCGGCTGTGGGGTTAGCGCCTTTGAGCATCTGTATCCATGGATTGACGGCCGGCTTGGTTGGCGGTGTACCTGCCGATTGACTTTGACCACCGAGAAGGTTTTCCAGAAGCATCGGCGCGATAAATCCCATCGCCGGGCCCGCGTAGCGGATGCTGCCAGCCTTGTCGGCGATGACGAGGACGGGCCTGCGGGTGTCGAATTTCAGTTGTGAAAGCCCCGTCGCCCCCGACGCCGGGTGCATAGCCATGACGTGCGCAAAGGGCCACGGATTGGACAGTATCCTTTTCATGACCTGCTGCCGCATCGCAAGGTCATCGTAATTGACCGCGACAAACTTGACGGTCGGATTGCCGGAGTAATTGGCGAACAGGCTGGCAAAACCAGCCATCTCGATGTCAATCGGATTCGCAATGCTTCCGCCGTATCCGTCGCGTGTGTCCTGCCGATAGCTGCCGCGTTCTGGCGACATCATTGGCGACATCGGCGACATCGGTGGACGACGATCGTAGCTGGCTGCCTGGTCATAGTCGATTCTGTCGGCGGTGTAATCTCTGCGGGACATTTGGCGATTCGCAGAATTGACATCGTTGGCGTCGGAGGGACCACGCAGACCTTTAACATCAGCCATTCTGATTGTTCTGACAGGACTGACCGTTTTGGCCGGACTGGCAGAACTGGCGGGCTCCGACCGCCAGAGCATCATACACAGTGTTTCACCCGGGCTGTAGGTCAGGCTGTGGCTGGGCGAATTCATACAGTTGAGCTGCATTTGCCCGATTTGTCCGCCTATCAGCCTTGCGTCGATGGCGTCAACATCCATCTTGAGTATATTGCCCGAACTTGCCTGTATGTTTATAATTTGGTTCTGAGCGGGGTTCGGCGTGGATCGCTCCTTCCTGCCGCGTCCCCGAGGGGATACGTTGCCGCGTCCTCTGGCCATGGGGTCGCCGGGGCTCTTTCGACCTGGCATCGCATTGTTTTCTCTGATCGGTCGGGGAAGCATGTTTCTTCTGTCGGCGAATATCGCCATAACCGCCTGACTGATTCGGGCGTCATTGTTGGATGGGTTTATTGTGCAGGCGCTTTTGGCGGCCGACAGCGCCGTCGGAGCATTTCCTTTGAAATGGTTGACCCATGAGTTGAGCAGGTGCTGCTGGCACTGAATCTCTCTGCTTAGCTTTCTGAGATACTTTGAACACGTCTCAATCGAGGCGTCAGCCTGTGTGAGGAGTTGGGCAGGGGGCCTTTTGTTTTCATTGACAAGCGTCAGCACCATCTTCAGGTCGGCATCCACATCCTGGGCGGATTGAGTGATCATATTGGTGATTTTCTGGTTTCGCCGCTGGGACTTGGTTTGGCTGGTCTGTTTCTGCCGCAACTGTTCGTCGTAGTCGCCGGCACGAGAATCGATGCCGAAGACCCCGCTGCGGGGGTTCCTCCTGCCGCCTAACGCTTGTGCAAATGAATCCTGCGTCGCAGCGGTGATTACTACCGTTACCACCGCCAGAATCAGCCCGATTCGGCTATATGAAAACCTGGACATTTTACGATTCCTCGGATTACATTCTTTTGTCAACCCACGCCAGCCATGATACCACCTGCAGGCTCGATATTGCAAGCAATTTCGCTGCTGTGGAGGGCTTTGTGAAATGTTTTCCCAGCCGTCAGCTATCCCGGTATCGGCGTGGGACGTTAATAAACCATTGACTTTCTTCCGCCGTAAACTTAGGATATACAAACTGTTATATTTATATGGCCCGGTTTTGTCGTGGATATTTTTCGGGTCGGGACTGGATGTTTACAGATACAGGGGACAGATGTTTACAGGCATAATAGAGGCTATCGGCACGGTACGGTCGGTCAGCGGCGGCGGCGATAACAATCGCATCGCCGTGGAACTGGCCCTTGTCGGCGGGGATGTTGGGCCGGGCGATAGCATCGCCGTAAATGGTGTTTGCCTGACGGTAACCACGATGGACGGGTCGGTTGCCTCGTTCGATGTCAGTGGCCGAACGATTGCCGACTCGACGCTCGGTGGACTCAGGGCCGGTGCGAAGGTAAATCTCGAACGGGCAATGGCGGCGAACGGACGATTTGGCGGCCATATTGTGCAGGGGCACGTCGATGGAATCGCCACGGTCAGGACAATCAAACGGACGGGGCAATTTGTCGAGATTACATTTACTGCTAAAATTGCTAAAACCACCAGAGGCGGCCTGACGGATGCCATGGTTCCGAAGGGCTCGGTGGCAATCGACGGGGTCAGTCTGACGGTCGCCAGACTGGAAGGGTGGGATTTTGCCGTTACGGTAATCCCGACCACATGGGAAAACACGACTCTGTCACGGCTAAAGGCCGGCGACGCGGTGAATATTGAGAATGACATCATCGTCAAGACGGTACAGGGGCACCTGGAAAAGATACTGGGCACGAACAAAGGAATCACCGCTGAAAAGCTGCGCGAACTCGGATTTTAGTCTCTTAAGATTAGGGTTATGCCTTTTTCGCACATACATACGCCATGACGCCCACAATCAGAAATGCAATCGCGCTGCATCGATGCAGATTAAACAACACCTCCTGGCCATGCGTCCCGAAGATTGGGTACATGCTGAACACGATAGAAACACTGAGCACAATCGCCAGTATCACCGCAACCCAACTGAATACCCTGCCGCACAGACCGACCGTCGTTACGGGCGCCGCCGCCGGCTCGCTCGAAGACATACCGCACTGATACGCCCTGCTCAGGACGACGAACGCAATACACGCGATAAACACCGGCGCGCACGTCGCGTGCAGCATCAGCAGCAAACCACCAAGCGCATTGCCCGTCAGCAGTCTGGGTACGAACCCCGTCAGCGCCAGCACCGCGATACAAGCCAGCACGCCCAGCATCGCGAGTTGTCGCAGCAACACCAGCAAAATCGGCCCCTGCGAGGCGACTGGACAAACCACACGCGGCACACACAACAGCGTAAGGACAATCAGCACGCTCGAAATCAGCACGGTCAGCTTCATGATCGGACGGAACACGAACGAAAAATTGAACATCTTTATATAGGTAGCATTTACGTCCTCAAACTGGACCATTTCGACATACTCCAGCTCAGTAGCCGACGTGTAGTCACCACCTGTATCGGTGTCCGTGGACTGAGCCGCCGCGAAAATTTCCGGCGGGGTTACCGGCGAATCGACCGCTACCTTACCGAAAAAGAACGGAGAGTTCATGCTGTGGCAATCATCGCAATTCCCTTCGCTTCCAAGCGACTGGCTTGCCGGGCGAACATCGTGTGCAATCGGCCATGAATAGGGCTTGGCCGCGGCGTGCTCCTCGCTGACAAGTTCATCACCGTCCAGCCGATAGAGCCTGCCGCCTGCGACATACACCGCCTCGGCCCCCTGGTCCTCTGCAATCAGCCCCAGCACTTCGGCGATCTTCTCCTCGCTCAGCGGCCGCCAGTCGTTAACCCGTTTGACACTCTGTATGTTCAACTCCAGCGCATCGGCGGCAACCATCGCGACCACCTCCGGCGTCAATGGCCTGACCTTATCACCAGCCATCACGCCCCAAAACGCTGGCCAGAGCATCTTGCGCGGACCGATTTTGCCCCCATCACAACTTTCACCCCCACCTTCGCTTTCGCCACCTTCGCCCCGCACAAACACCGGACTCATCACGTGCGGCAGGGACATATTCACCGCGTGCTTGCCGTGCAGCCCCAGCTTATGAATCCGCGAAGTGCGCACAACAGAGGCGGTGTCCTTCGGATATGGTCCCGAATGACACGCCGTGCACGAAAGCTCCCTGAAATGCACAACCGGGATACCCGGATGGGTCGGCCTTGGCGCACCCAGCCGACCACCCTTGATCGCGGCAACTTCGTCGGCGTCCCTGTCGCCCAGGTGACAACCGCGACAGCTCAGCGTAGAAGCTGGCGGCATTGCACCCTCCGACTCATCGCCGCGAACGATCCCGTGGTCGGCGCCGTTGCGGTGGCAATCCGCACAGCTAAGCCCCGCGGCCATGTGGACGTCCTCGTCACGCGTCCATTCCTGCTGGCCGGACTTGTCAACTTCCTGCGTCGAATGGCAAAAATAGCATCGGTCGGCGTCGGGCTTGCCGGCTATATCCAGAAACACCTTGCCGTCGCTGTAGAAACGGCTTGCGTCGTAGGTCGTTTTGATCTCTTTGAGCACCGCGTCATAGGCCTCGTCGGCCTTTTCCGGTATCGAAAATTCATCTACTGCCGAGGCTGTGCCCTTTACACTGCCCAGGCCGCAGGCCACCGTGGCTACCCAGCGGTAGTTCTGCCTGGCCGCCTGCATCGCACCATCGCTTTGATCCTGCCGCGAATCGCCGTTGTGACAGGCAAGACAGTTAATCTCGAATTTGCCCGATATGGGTCCTCGAAGGATATGCTCCGGGTCGGCATTTTCACCTTCCTCGTTTACTTTGGCTGCGCCGTAACTGCCGCCCGGAAAATGCGTCCCGACAATCTTCAGCATTTGCCACGGACTCAGCTCTATCTCGGCAGGCCTGTACGTTCCAGCCCATCCGCGATTTGAGATCGGAATCTGCGTCCGCGTACCCTCATCGGCCAGCACCCACGGCTCGCCTGCTCGGGCCGGCGGTTGATAACCCTCTTTGTCGCTGTAGGCGTTGAAATGCCATCCGTCGCCAATAATGTCATAGCTGTGGCACTCGCCGCATGTCTTTTCCATCGAAACAGGCCCTGCGTTTTCGCTGGTCGGGTCTATCTCGTTGCCATTCTCGTCATACAGCGTGATAACATGTACCGGCTCGGAACGATTTCCGTCGTTGCCGTCTCCGAGCTTTTCACTGGCCTCGACGGCCCACAGTCCCGACACAAAAACCGCCGACGCCAACAACGCCAATACCACCGACTCTCTTCGCATCCCTATCGGCCTTCCCGAAAAATATATTCGTATCCGTCAAATCCCTGCCGAATCCACAGCCAAATTCGCCACCTATCCAGCCCCTATCCAGCCACCCATTAGACCCAGCCAAAACCACCTGTAGAGCGTTTTTTGCCAATTTCGTCCCCTTGGCAGGATTGAACGGTCGGATAACCTTAAAAAAATCGGCGGACACTCCGCATGGGGGCATCCACCGATTGAAAATCAAACTATACTGCAAAATCTTCCGGTTTGAACTTTATCTTGCGACCAGCGGCGACGGCCTCGTTGACCTTCAAGACCATCACGGCGGTGTGGTAGCCCACTTCACCCGGACAATTCAGCTTGTCATTTCCGCGAATCGACTCGAAAAAGTTCACCAGATGCGGCTGATGGAACGGCACCGTCATCGTAATGGGAATCTCATACTGAGCGGGCGTGACAGACTCACGCAGGTCCCTTGAGCCACCGCCGGCGGCCGCGACCTTCGGTGCGGCGGCGGCAACAGACGTGATATAGCCCTTCTTGACCCACGGGGCCCACTTATCCTCCGGCACCCAGCCTTCGCGGTATATCTCGCCTCGGCCGGAGGCCTCACTGATCAGCAGTGTGCCCTCGTCGCCCATGAACTGTTCGAAATAGCCGTTACTGCTGTTGGTCGTCAGCGTCTGGTACATCGCACGGACGTTGCCCTTTTCCGTCGGGAATTCATAGATCGCGATCACATTGTCGTACCACTCGTGATCGGTCCAGTAGTCCGTACCGCCGCTGGCGATAACCGACGTGGGCAGTGTCTCGCCGAGGAACCAGCTATAGATGTCGATCTGATGCGAGCCCAGGTCAACGATCGGTCCGCCGCCGAGCCCCTTGTACCACCGCCAGTTCATGAACTGCTTCATGTCCTTGAAGCCGTACTTCTTCAGCTTGGCTGTGTCAATATCACTGCCCGCGGGCCAGCCCAGGTCCTCGCACGCCGCCCGGCTTCGATTCCACTGTCCGCTGATATTCGTAATGCGGTTCAGCAGGCCCGCCCCTTTGATGATCTTATCATAGACGTAATGGTAGCGGGGATTGCTGCGTCTCTGGTGGCCGATCTGGAGCAGTTTCCCCGTCTCTTTGGACGTCTGGACCATCTGTTTGGCCTTGCTCAGGTCGTTGCTCATCTCCTTTTCGCAATAGACGTGCAGACCTTTTTTCAGGCTGGCGATCGTGTGCTCGGCGTGCCAGAAATCGGGCGTGGCAACGATCACCGCGTCCAGGCCTGTCTCTTTGTCAAGCATCTCCCTGTAGTCCTCGTAGGCCGTGCCCTTGTGCCCGTAGCTCTTGTAGGCGTTCAGCGTACGCGAAACACGTCGCAGGTTGCCGTCGGTCCAGATGTCGCAAACCGCGCGAAACTTGATGCCGGAGTTTTTGCCCAATTTCATAATTGCGCTCATCAGCACCTGTCCCTGGGTACCGGCACCTATCAGGGCAACATTAATGTCGTCCTTTTTGGCGGCAGCGCCGGCACCCTGGCCAAACGCCTTCGGTGACAAAAACAGCCCAGCGCCTACCGCCGCGGTGGACCGCATGAAGTCACGTCTGTCAATGCCATTGTCCATCTTATTCGGTTCTCCAGTAAAATTAAAATTCCCTGATCTTTATATTCCGATACCAGACCTGGTGGCCATGGTCCTGGAAGCCGATGTGCCCACTACGGGCCATGTCCTTGTAGGCCGTCGTGAACTTGTTGCCGCTGCCGTCCGGACTGGGATGGGTATTGGGTGCAGCCTCTTTGGCGGGATTCTGCCCAGCCCCGGTCCATTCGTCCAGGTCCATCTTCAGAAGTAACTGTCCGTTCATCATGACAACCACAACATTATCCCTGCAAATAATCGTCATGTGATTCCACTGTCCGGCTGGCTTGACGGTATTGACCCGAGGCGCAAGACAATCAAAAATCGCCCCGCATATATGCTTATTGATGTCGCCGCCGTTGGAATCATGAATTTGTACCTCAATACCGGTGTTCAACCACTTGACAATATCCGCCGTGCGAATGAAAACGCCGCTGTTGGTCTTTTTTCCAACCTTGAATTCCAGATCAAGTAGAAAATTACCGTACTGCTCTTTGGTCCAGATGTCGCCGCCATTTTCGACGCGGGCAAGAACATCATCCTTCATTTCCCAGTTCCCGTTGGTCGTGCAGTTGCTCAGATCGTCGGCCAGCAGTCTCTTCCAGCCGCTGGGCTTCAGCTTGGCGCCGGTATCCTCAAACCAGCGAATGCACTGACGAATTTCGGGGACGGAGTTATTCCAGTTGTATTCATATTCAATCGAAAAATAGCCCTTCCAGCCGATCTGATGCAGATACTCCAGTATCTTGCCGGCTTCGGCCTTGCCGGTACCCCACGGTATATCATGGGCACCACTGCCGAACTTATTGAGATCCTTGAAATGGAAATAGTGGATTCGGTCCTTCAGCTTCTTGACCGCTTCCAGCGGATTGATGTTCGACCGCATCCAGTGCCCCGTATCGGCACAGGCGCCGATATACTTGCTGCGACCCTTGCAGACCTTCAGCACGGTATCGGGATTCCAGTAATGCGACGGCTTGGGATGATTGTGGATTGCGATGTTGATCTTGTATTCCTGAGCCAGCCTGTCCAGCAGATCGAATGAATCTTCCGACGGCTCGGAAGTAATGGTCCCTATACCCATATCCTTTGCAAACTTGAATACTTTCCGAGCGCCCGCTTCGTTGTTCGGCAGGCTGGTAACACCGTAACAAATCAGCTTGATGCCGGACTCGGCCAGTTTTTTCTTCACCTCGGCCCGCAGCTCGGCGGACATATCCGGCCCCATCCCGGCATCCAGACCATCCCGAATCTTCTGGCCCGGATAGGCCTCCATCCAACTGCAACCCAGGTCCGCGGCCTTGTCAATCGCCTCGAAAAAAGTAAACTTTTTAAACGAATATGCCTGTGGACCAATACGCCAACCGTCATAAAAATTACGCGGTGGATGCGCCCTTCGGGGCGACCTGGCAGAAACCGACAGACTCAACATCAACACCGCCGGCAACATCACCCATATTAATTTTTTTGAAAACATCTTTTTCTCCTAACCCGGCGTAGCCGGAACCAAACAGGTTTTTAATATCGGATTCTCATAAAAATTCGTGCACTACTCACAGTCAAAAGCATGCGTTTTTCGCTTTACCGGCTACCAGCAGGATGTAAGA
>SDBV01000279.1_pt1 | contig 70778 bp, 95 predicted proteins | sample 2277081 | NCBI WGS metagenome assembly SDBV01 (sample SAMN10402039, study PRJNA504765) | marine sediment metagenome | isolation source: marine sediment core GS10_PC15, 223 cmbsf | place: Arctic Ocean: Southern Knipovich Ridge | collected 2010
GCGAGATGGGCGCGCCCGCGCCTCCGCCTCCCGCCCCCGCACCTGCTCCCGAACCACCGATGGGCGGTGAGGCAGCCATGCCCCCGGCAGCGCCCGCGCCCGAAGCGCCCGCGCCACCGCCCGAAGAGGATCCCAAAAAGATGATGGGCGGCATGGGTGGCCAAGAGCACGCGCCCCCGAACTATCCCGACAAGTCGAAGCACTACGCCGCGCTCGACGAGATGGGCGACGACGATTTCGAGGAATACTCCCGCCATCGAGCCGGCAAGAAAAACTACGGGGCCAACGAGACCGGGGAGTACCAGACGGCCGACCAGGCCGAGGGGATGGCCGGCTCCGATCACAAGCACGAGATCGGCGCCCACCACACCGGCGATGCCGGAGCCAAGCAGTACGAAGCAGGGAGCGTCGAGAACGGCAACGCCCACAAGCCGGCCAGCGGTACCGTCGAGCCGGACAACGCCGGTCCCTCGGGTCAAGGCAGCGTTTCGGACATCCCCGGCGAAGCGGACGGCAGCTACAAGGCTTCGTCCGGCGCGCCGAGCCGCTACGCCAAGACGGCGGCCGATCGGGGACTCGTCGATGAGGTCAGCAAGCTCCGCTACCAACTCGGCATCGAGCAGGCCCACCGGATCAATGCCGAACGACTCGGCAAGCTCCAGTTTTTGCATCACCAGGGCTATGGGATCGATCCGGATGAGCAGATGAAAGTTTGCAAATACGGAAAGGACGGGATGACCGACGAGCAGTTCGCCGAGCGGATGAATTTCATCGCCGAGTCGGTGGCCCGGGCTCCGCTCGATTTGACAATTCCCCACACCGATGGCCCGGTCTTCGCGCCCAATGCACCCGGCAGCGCCTCACAGCGTGAGAACTACAACAAGTCGGCCTCCGACGAGGCGAGGCGGATTTGTGAGGAAAAAGCGCTTCGAGGTGAGACGCCCAATTACCAGGAAGTCCTGGCCACCTGTAGGAACGGCACCGGGTAAATCGCGGCGCCTTCCGCAGAACACGACCACCCACGACCACCCACGACAACTGATCCGTTTCAGGAGATACAAAAATGCCTAATACCTCTCCACGACTGATGGCCGAGGGAATCATTCGGCCCAGCCGCTTTTGCAAGATAGGAACGGCCGACGACAAGGGTCTCGAAGCCGATGCCAACGAAGACACGATCGGCATCTCGATGGAATCGACCAACCAGCCTCCCTTGGAGGACCTGGTGACGACCCAAAACGCCGCGGTGGCCGGACAGCACTTCAAGCTCTACGGCGACGGCGACGAATGCCTGGTCGAGGCGGGCGCCGCGTTCAACCGCGGTGCGCGTCTGAAATCGGACGCCGACGGAAAGGCGGTCGGTGTCGCCACCAGCGGAACCACGCTCCAGCGTTACGGCGCGAAGGCGCTCGAATCGGCCGCCGCGTCCGGCGAGTTGGTTCGCGTCCAGGTCCTCTCCGGCAGCGAACGTCCCGCGCTCGCTTAGTAACCAAGGAAACCACGAACCAACGTACAAACTAAAGCCGCGGCTAGCTTGGCCAGCGAATCGGTCGTAACCCCAACGACCTCGCCGCGGCTCACACAATGGGGACTGCCCAGGGGAAGGTAGGGGAGATGATCCTATGCCCGCCGCCCCTGTATACCCGAGTGCTTACAACGCCTTTATCCGCGACCACGACGCCAGCAACAAGCTGACGGTCGATTACGCGCGGAACATCAACAAGTTTGCGGTCAACCAATACTGCCAGGTCGTCCCGGTGAAGAAAGTCGCCGGATACTTCCTCGAAATGACGATCGAGGAGGCAGGCCGCATCCTCTACACCGAACTGCAAAACTTCGTTTGGTACGATGGCCAACCGGCGCCGGAAGGGAATGAGGGAACGGAGAAGTTCCAGTACAAACCCTTCGAGGTGATCCGCTACGCCTACCCGTTCATGTTGGGCGATCTGACGATCGAACAGGCGAGCTGGAACATCTTGGCGCAGCACGCCTCGATCAAGAGCCGGCAGGCGATGACCGGCCGGACCCAACTTGCGGTCACCCAATTGACCACGACCGGAAACTACTCGGCCAGCCACGTGATGGACGTGACGGCAATCTCCGGCAACTCCGGCAACTGGGCACAGTCGACCACGGCCCGCCAAGACATCAAGCGGAGCTTCAACACGGCGGCCGAGCTGATCCTTGACGACACGCTCGCTGCGATCGAGCTGGACGATCTGGTCGTGGTCATCAATTCGGCTCTCGCTAAAGACTTGGCCGAGACGCAGGAGATCGTGGACTACATCAAGGGGTCGCCCGATGCGCTGGCCCAGGTCCGTGGCGAACTGCCGAACGACAACTCGATGTACGGCCTGCCGGCGAAGCTCTACGGCTTCCCGTTGGTCGTGGAGAAAACCCGGAAGGTGACGAGCCGCAAAGGCGCCTCGACGACCGCCCGAAGCCAAGTGTTGCCGAAGGCGACGCCGTTCATGGCCTCCCGACCCGGTGGACTGGTCGGTGTGGCCGACTCGCCGAATTTCTCGACGTGCGTTTGCTTCGCCTACGAAGAGATGACCGTCGAGACGTTGCGCGATGCCCCGAACCGCCGGACCACCGGCCGGGTCGTCGAAAACCTGGTTTACAAAATTGTCGCGCCCGCCTCGGGCGTATTGTTCCAGGCCGCTGCGTAAAGCGGGAGGTGGAGCATGGCCTACGCGGCCTCAACCGATTTAACAGCTCGATACGACGCGAACATGGTCGCCGACCTGGCATCCGACGATGGGACGCCGGTCGCTGACCTTGCGGCCGATGCGAAAGTCCAGGCGGCCCTGGACGACGCGAGCGGACAGATTGACGCGGCGGTCACCGTGGCCCGGGTCTATTCGACCACCAACCTGGCGGCGCTGACCGGCAACTCGCTGGCCCTGCTCAAGCGGATTACGTGCGACCTGGCAATGTATTACCTGATGGCCCGGAGGCCGGAAAAGTACGGCAAAAATCTGAGCGAGTTTTACGAGAAGGCCGACGCCTACCTCGAATCGCTCCGCAAAGGAAATCGAGTCTTCGCCGTGGAGGCGAACCTCGACGCCGGTCTACCGACCATCGATGGCCCGGGGGCGAGCGACTACCAGCGGCTCAACCTCCTCCCCGATCGAACCAAAAACTTTTATCCGGCCCGCGGCAGCCGATTGCCGATCGGCCGGCAAGGATAGGGAGATCAACCATGGCCCTAGCAGTCCAAGCGGCCGGCGTGGTCACGGTGAAGTTCAAGAACACCGCCGACGCCGCAGCGATCAACACGCTCGGCCAGGTGCGGAATTTGGCCGAGGTGACCAAGGAGGCGTTCTTCCTCGACGTGCCGGGCGATGCGAACGGCGGTGATGACGGCCCGCCGATCGAAGTCCAGTACCTCGGCGAGATCGCCCGGGTTCGCCTAGAACTGACCAAATGGGACGACACCGAGGCCGACAAGATTAGGGCTCGTCTCTCGGCCGGCACGGCCGGAACTCCGGGCGTCGCCGGCACGCTGATGTTCGGCAGCGACAAGCACTTTCGGCTGCTGCTCGACTGTACCAACGATCCGCGGAACTTCATGCGGGCCTTTCCCCGGATGCCGATCGAGATCGGCCGCGGCACCAAATTCTCGACGCTGATTATGGAATGGGAATGTCACAAAGACGGCAACGGCATTCTCTACAACGCCGACAACGCCGATGCGACCTTACCTGCATGATGGTTATGTGGTTTACAAACTGGCTCACAAGACGAATCGTTCATCGGCGCCGGCAGATATTCCGGTACTTCGACGGCCGGTGCTGGCGCATGGGCGATCCGTTCCGACTTTGGCGCGCGCTCGAAAGCCACGAGACATTCAATCTCGATACGATGCACGAGGCGATCGACGACGGGATCGAGCCGGAATGTTCGATCGGCCTGGCCGCCATCCAGGAAGTATTCCAGATCGCGCCTTACGATGGCCGCAACGGGCTCCAGGATTGGGAGCTGGGCGATCTCTTGGCCCGGTTCCTCGAATACATCTCCGATGTAAAAAAAAAGCCCGCCCCTGGGCTGACCTCGCCGGCTGCTACGGACCCGGAATCCTCGACGGACCCGATGGACCGGAGCGAAACTACGAGCTGCTCTTCGGACTCGTCCTCAACGTCGAACGGGAAGAGTTGCGGAAAAGCTGGCGCGTCTTGCGAGCCTTGATCGCAGCGCTCTCCGGTCAGATTGGAGAGGAGTGGTACCAGTCGATTCACGACGACCCGGTTCTTGCCAAGGTCGAATTCGAGGCGGCCCAGGCGATGGCACAGCAGCGAGCCGCAGAGCCTAACCAGTCCGTCCATGGCGATGGAGTTTATTCCAAGGAGACTCCCATCTGATGCCGATCCCCGCACTCCTCGCCGGACTTGGCGCAGCCGTTCGCATGGCCGGTATGATGGTCCGCGCCGGGGCCGGCCGGGCGATCGCCGGGGCCGGCCGGCGCGTGATCGCTGGCGGGAACGTGTTGGAAGGCGTCAAGGGGACCGGGAACGCCCGGGAGATCACCGCCCGGTTGGCCGCCATGCGCGGCAAGGCGCCTTCCGTTCTAAGTCCGGAACGCAAAGGGGTCGTTCGAGACGTCCTCCGCGGCCAACATCGGTTCGGTTTCAGTACACCCACCTCAAAGCCCGTGATCCCACCGGTGGTGCCACGGCCCGGACCTCCTCGCCCCGGTGTCGGAGAACGCCTAGCCGGCCTGTTTCGACGTCGTCCCTCCGGCACACCAAAACCAACACCGCCAAAGTCACCCAGCCTCACTCCGAGTCGGCGCGGGGCGTCTGGTGTTGGCGAACAACTCAGCAATTTATTTCGCCGCCGCACTCCGGGTGATCCCAAGCAGCGTGGCGGGATGATCGGCGAGCTGCTGCGCACGCTGCGGGGAAGCGATCGGGGAAAACCGATTGTCCGGCCCAACCTGACCCGGATGGAGATCGCCCGGCGCCTCGGCACTCCGAACCCGACCACGGCCCAGGTAGAGCAGGTCCGGTCCGAAGACGAGGCACGACACCAGCAAGAGTTGGCCCGCAATTTGAAAGAGAACAGCGGCGGACTGAAGCGCGTCGTTTTTGGGATGCTCTCGCTCGGGGTGGCCATGCCGTTTTTGGGCGATGGAATCAAGCGGCTCGCCGGGCGCGTGCTCATCAACTCCGACGAGTTGCGGGCGCTCTCGCCGACGATCGCCACGGCGTTCGCCCGCATGGAACGGCAGACGGCGTTTTTGAACGTCCGCCAGGCGCGGGGCACGGCCGGCACCACGCGCCGCCTTTCTGCGGCATACATGCGGCTCCGCGAGACCTCTCAGCCGCTCAAGCAGGCCGGCACGAATATGCTCAATATGCTCATGCTCGCAGGAACCAACGTTGTCAACATGCTATTGTCCGGGTGGTACAACCTGCCGGGAATCAAGCAGGCCGTCGATTTCATGGCCTCGATGGGGGAAGACGAAAAAACGGGACAGCAGGCCGACTTCCTCTACCACCTGAGCACGATTGCCAAGGGGCAGTGGGGACCGATCACCGGTGATCCGAACGAACAAAAGGGACCCTTCGGACCTCCTCGCGTTCCACTGAGGAGGCCCATGCGATGAGTTCGCTCGGAACCACAGTCATCTACAACGGCGTCGAGATGGTCAACGTCATCACCCGCGAATGGAACCAGGAGGTGACCTACGACGATTCGCAGACCGACCGGATTGCAGATCGGTACACGCTCGTATTCGAGGGGATCATTCATACGCAAAATCTGAGCAACCTGGTCTATCACGACGCGGGGCCATCGATCTCCCCGTTCGTGCCGGCCGGTATGGTCGATGAGGGACGTTCCTTCCAGGCCAATCCGGTTGACCACTACACCAGTCTCAAGTCGCGCCTTATGGAACCACGCGGCCAGTTACAGGTTTACTTTGCTGGCGATCTGGTTCTCAATATCCGATCATGGACTCAATCTAACCAACCAGAGGGCAAAGTCCTCCTAGGACGGGTTGACGTGGTAAATGGCCCGCGGCCGATCTCTGCGGACCTCGTACATATCACCGGCAACTCGACCTTCCGGGTTCGGTTCACGATCGAAACTTCCGTCGTCGAATGCGCCGACATTTCCGGCTCGGCAAAGGCATTCGTTCTCAACAACCGGTGGTCGATCCGGGAGGTGATGGACGAGGACTTTTTCACGACACGAACCATCTCCGGCCGGATGGTGCTGGCGTCCAACGAAATCCCTCCCTTCGCCCACAAGTACCTGGTCGTCCCGGGCTTGGAGGAAGGTTTTAAGCGGAAGCGGGTCGACTTCATGGTCCAGGAAAATGGGCTCGCCTGCGATTACACGATCACCGACGCCCAGGTCAAAACCGCTGCGCCGTTCCCCGCCACTCGCATTCAGTGCCGCCATGCGGAGCAAACCGCCGACGGGATCACCTTCCACACCGCCATCTCCTGCTCGCTCCAGGGGCCGCCCCACGTCGATCGCCGCTGGCTGATTAGCCGCGCGATCCAGGTGGTCGATTCCCGGACGAACATGCTTTCCAAGATCCAAAACGCCGATTTTTTCGTCGAGTCGGGAGAAATCGTCGATAACATCGGCGAACGATCGAGCATCGAGTTCAATATCCGGATTCGGCACGTTCCGGGTAATGCCGGTCTCGGCGAGTTTCTCTCCGGGGTCCGATCCGAAACGCTCGGCACACCGCTGGAGCTGGGCCCACTCACCATCGATGAGAATCCGAACTCCGGCATCGAGTACGATCCGACCGTCTCCTGGGAGCCTCGGCTGCATGGCTACCTGGTCGACGGGGGTGTGCGATCGATCGCCGTGCTGAATCTTTTGCACACCTACCTGCAAAGCCCATGCACACCGCTCAAGGGGATCAACGTCCGAGAGCCGCCCGACCCTAAGGGAGAGGACAAAAAACGAGGCGACTCGGAAAATAAATACGAGGTCGAGATTAAAGGCCAATCGACCGGCGAGCTGGACACCCGGACGCGGGATGATTACGGGACCGATCACCGCCGAGCCATCTACACCTACTCCAGGTATTCGACCGACTACGACACGGACAGCGCGCGGGTCCAGATGCCGATCGCCGACGTGGTCGGTGGGGGCGGACCGCATGGCAACAACAACTCGGTCGTGTTCGCGCTCGCTCGGCCGCAAGGATCCCGTGTTCTAGTAATCGACGTCGAGCGGATCGCGCCCCGGACCGACGACAAAAAGGCGGAATGGCCCCATGTTCCCAAGCCAGAGGACCTTTACAAAGATGGCACGTTGACCGGAACCCTCCTCCGTCATCGGATCACGCCGTACCCGGCGACATTGACCGCGTCGGGCGATAAGCGGGTCTTCCGACTTCGCGCCGAGTACGTCTATGCCTTGAACCGTCCTCCGAACTTGGACGAGAAGGTGGCCGTCGGTGCGAACCCGTACACGTCAATCGCCGGTGGTGCCACCCAGTTCGACCCGGGCGCTGCTTACAAATTGAAACTTAGCTAGGAACCGAAGCAATGACCATCGAACTTACGGATGCCGTGAATGGCGACGGTTTATTTGACATTTTGGGCAAGTATTTTCACTTGCTCAACACGCTCAACATCGCCCGCGCCACGACGATCCCCACCGAGGCGACCGATGCGCTGAACCAGCTCCGGAAAAAGGTGCCCGGTGATCTCGATCTCGATCGGCGGGTCGAGCGGCTGGCAAAATCCGACCAGCAATGGCGGTTTGCTGGAAGCCAATATACCTCACGGATCCGGGAGAACGTGGAGGGGATTTTGATCGCGTTTGCCAGGGCCGACGCCAACCTGATCGACGACAGCTTGGAGACCGCGCTCCGGCACCTGATCGACGACATGGTCGCCCAGGACGCCTACGTCGACCCCAACGTGGTCTCCTTGGTGCTCGCCGAAAACGCCGGCAACTCGACCAACGACCTCACGATCGCCTACACCCAGCTCCGCGGCGACGGCAGAAGCCAGGAGCAGATGCTCGTCGAGGTGATCGAACTGGAAGTGACCGCCGCCGATGATCTCCAGCCCCAACTCTCAGTGGTCGGCGACGAGGCGGCCCGGAGTAAGCTCTCCGAAGAATACCCGGCCGGGAGTGGGACCAATGCGACCATTACCGCCACGCCGGTTGCCGATTCGCTCCTCACAAACGGAGATTTCGAGACCGAAACGTTGACCGATATTCCCGATGGTTGGTTTGCTACCTCGGGGACGATCGGCTCTCAGGTCAAGCTCTCGGACGCGGAGGTCCAGAAGGTCACCATCGCCGGCTCTCCGACTTCCGGCTACTACCTGATCCAGTGGGATAACCACCTCGGCTTGCTCCGCTCCACGTTGGCGATCGCTTTCGACGCCAGTAGTGCCACCTTCCAAGCGGCACTCCGGACGATTTCGGGTCTTGAAGCGGTCACCGTCGTGACCACCGGCACGAGCCCGAATTTCGTGCATACGATCACCATGACCGGCGTGACTGGGGATCCCGCGTTGCTCGTCGCGGTCGACCAACTCGATACCGGAACGGTGACGCCCTCGGTGGTTATCGCGGCCGAAGCCTCGATCCGAGGAAAATCGTTGCTGATTGGCAACAATCCCACGTCGAATCTCCACCAGGAGCTAACGCTTCTGGAGGAAACCACCTATTTCCTGTTTTTCAACGCCAAGATGACATCCGCCGGCGGGTCGGGCAAAGTGGTCTTCACGATACTCGACGAGATTGGCGGGAACGTTCTCAACGACAGCGAAGGAACGCTCAATCGGCTCGACCTGAATGCGAGCAGTCTCACGACCTCCTCAGCCGGTCAATTTATGACGATTCGCCTGCCCAAGGGAGTCAGTCATCCCGTCTACCTAAAGCTCAATAGCACGATCGCTGAGAGCCACTGGATGGTGCTCGACGACATGACGCTGATCCAAGCGACCGAGCTGTACCCGGGCGGTCCCTACGTGGCCGCATTCCCGGGGATTGATCCGCCGATCGCCGGCGATAAATGGACCCTGACCGTGAGCAACAATTTCGCCGGAGAGTTCCAAACCCACTTCGACCGGGCCTTCGATATGACCGGAAAAGGGATTTTGCTCCCGGTTTCCGGCGCCACCTTGATAAATGACTCCCTAATCGCCTAAATTGAAACGAAACAAACCTTTTTGCAGGAGGCACTTACGATGGTTATGATTGCAAATCCCGCCAAAACAGTTCGGCACGGAATCGACGAGTCCGGCAGCCTGGAAAACAGGCCGAACAACGCCCCGGACGGGTTTCCCTATTACGTTCAAGACTTGGCGCGCCAAATCGTTCGGGATGCCCGGCACCAGATTTGGATCCCGACCGATTCCCGGGTGCTCCATGATGTTTCCAAGAATTTTGTTGTCGACCACTTCCGGGAGACGCTCGACACGGCCGCCTGGAACGCTTTTGGCGGCTCCGACCCCCAGGCGCTCGCCCCGGTGACCCAGCTCGGAACCGACGGCATCGGCCAGCTCAAATTGACCGCCGGCAATGTCGGAGCCGGGGATCCAGCCGTCGACGCCTCGATCCTCGATCTGGGCCTCAATTGGTTGGTCAGCGACGGGCTGAGCCAGATCCGGATGAGGTTTCAGATCGATGTCATCACCGCGGCCTATTTCTTCATCGGGTTTACCGATGTCCTGGCCGGAACCACGCCGGAGGAGCCGATCAATCTGGCGACTGCGACGTTCACGTCCGCGGCAACGGATGCCTGTGGTTTCATGTTCGATACCGACGCGACGAGTGACAATATCTGGGCAACCGGCGTTGCTGGCGGTGTCGACGTAGCCCATGTCGATACGGCGATCGCCCCGGTGGCCGCGACCGACATCGATCTGGCGATCGACCTAGATGCAGCCGGGCAGGCAAAGTTTTGGATCAACGGCGTGCTCAAAGCGACCATCGCGGCCTGTGCTGCAACGACCGCAGCCTTGACGCCAGTGATCGTGGTCAACAGCCGGACAACCGCCAGCCGCATCGGACTGGCTGACTTCCTAAGTTGTGACCAGAAATAACCGGGAGGGAAATCGTGCCTGACCGGATCGATATTGTGGAGGCGGAGGTGTTCCGCTTGATCGTGGAGCGCCTCCGCACCGTGCTCATTCTCACCGAAGAACGATGCTACGAGACAACCGAACCGCTCAACGCCCCACAAATGCCCACGGGTGGCGATTACTTTCTCTCGGTCTCGCCGGGCGATTCGATCTTCGATGAAGAGCTGGCTATCGGTGGCCAGACCAACGAAATCGGAACCGCCACGGTCACCTACTACAGCCGGATCAAACTCGATCGGACGATGCACGACAAGGAGATCCTTCGCAACGTCACTCGCGGCCTGTTGCCGATCAAAAAGAAGGTGTTGAAAACGCTCCAGCTTCACGACCTGCTCGACGACAGCAGCAAACCATTTCTCCGCCAGTTTCTCATGGCGGTCCGCTCTCATCGGTCAAAGTACGACGTAGACGAATGTCTTGGATGGGGAGGTCTCGACTTCAAGGTCTCTTTTGACTGGGATTTAAGCTAAATGAGGCCGTCCGGATGCTCAAATTTGCAGGCGTACCACTTCTCTTAGAAGACGCCGAGGGCCGCTTCCAGTCGTTTATCGATCGGACGCTGAACCTGGGCGATAGCCGGCCCTTCACGGCCCGGCCGGTATCGGTCGAGGAAGGGCGCCAGAGGCCGCGTGGCAACCTCCCGTACAAGGTGGGGCTCCCGACCTTCAATTGGTCGGATCCGCCCAGGATCAAAGTCTCGACGCTCTGGTGGCCCTCGGGCGCGAGCCGCTGGGCTCGGGGTTTTTATCTGGCCGACGATACCTCGTTTTCTCAGATTTTGACCAACCTGAACGACAACGGCCGGGCGACGCTCCAGATCAGCGAGGCGCCATCCGGAACCCGATCGATATCGACGTCGATGATCCTGCTCGCCCCGCGGCGACTCACGCTGGGGCAGTCGGTTGGCGAAGGGGCTTGGCTCTTGCCGTTGGTCGACGAGCGCTATTTCTGGCAGTGGCAAGACGCCGGCGAGATGACCATTCCGGAGACGTGGGAGGAGCTGATCGCCCAGCTCACGCCCGGAGGTGTGACGATCACGTCCGACGAGATCGCCGCCGGCTACGTCGCTCCGGCACGGGACGAGCTGCTCCGCAAACATGAAAACCTGGCGGTGCTCGTCGACGCGGTCGCCGCCTCGGTGGGAATGCGTGTGATCCGGAATTTTGACGGCACGGTCGAGATGCTCGGCGCCGAGACCTCGAACTCCAGGACCCAAACCAACGTCACGGGCGGGGCGCCGGTCGAGAGCGGCTTTACGATCCTGGCCGGCGGCGCGGACGTAGGAGCCGCGTCGACCTCCGAGACGAGCCGGCGAACCCGCCGACGCGGCGTCTTCCCGGCCCAGGTAAAGGTAGTTTTTCCGCGTCACCAGAATGGATCGCCGCAGAGCGACGGGGAGACCTTCTCGATCACGATCTCGGCAGCCACCGTCACCTCGGAGGCCACGACCCCCGACACGACCAAAACATTCTACGACACGGCCGGCGCCGATTTCACCGGCAACCCCTCGGCGCCGATCAATACCGCGGGGCTCCAATCGTTGGCTGAGCAGATTGCCACCGATTTCTACGACTACCAAACGACCCAGTACGACGTGGTCTATCCGGGCGTGAAACTCTGGCAGCCGACCGGCTTCGACGATTTCATCTGGTATCAGTACGGCTACCAATACCATCGGACGGCCGAGGAGGGTGAGCAGCCGGACGGTGCTTGGTCCGCGTTTACCCGGGCCTGTAGCCAGCCGCCCAATTTTGGGTTTTCGGAGGTGTTGCACGAATTCGCGGAGGAGTCGAGCAGCAGCAGCTCCAGCTCGCAGAGCAGTCAGTCAACCAGTGGATCGAGCAGCTCTAGCACCTCGGAGAGCAGCCAGTCGAGTAGTAGTTCGTCAAGCAGCCCGTCGAGCAATAGTTCCAGCAGCTCGAAATCGACCAGCACGAGCAGCTCGGAATCGACGTCATCCTCCAGCCAATCGACCAGTTCGCCGAGCAGTACGTCGAGCAGCAGTTCCACCAGCTCGTCGAGCCAGAGCAGTCTGTCGAGCACGTCGAGCAGCTCGTCAAGTCAGTCGACATCGGGCTCCGAAAGCTCGCCGAGCAGTACGTCGAGCAGCAGCAGTTCATCGAGCAGTAGCCCGTCGAGCAACAGCAGCTCGTCAATTTCTACGTCGTCCAGCTCGACATCGAGCAGCAGTTCATCGAGCAGCACGTCGAGCCAGTCATCGACGAGTAGCCCGTCGAGTACCAGTTCGAGCAGCAGCACCAGCTCATCGATCTCGACCTCCAGCTCCTCGACGAGTAGCCCCTCTTCAACGAGCAGCACGTCATCATCCAGCAGCACGTCATCGACGAGCAGTTCCAGTTCATCGAGCAGTACGTCATCATCCAGCACCAGTTCGATTTCGACCAGCTCGACGAGTAGCCCATCGAGCACGTCGAGTGCGCCGTTTGTAAATCTTGACGTGGTTTGGTGTGATATTACGTTCGATCCGACGGACTGCACGCTCTGCTTCACCTGCAACACATTAGGCATTCCGCTGGGGCTTGGATTTCGTATCAACGGAGTGGAAATAGCGTGATGGTTGTCGTTCCAAACGGAACCCGATTTTGCCAACCGCCCTATCCCCGGGCGCTCCGATTTCCGCTATCCCAAGGCGCCCTTCCGGGCCCCAGGGTATGCAACGGGGTCGGCCTGGGCCGCGCCGCCTACTTTCCGTTCGGGATATTGCTTGGTCCTATCACTTGTGTACATCCCCGGCGCATTTCCGCCTGCTATAATGTGGTAGGGAATTGTTGTGAAGAGTTTTCGTATTCGAGTGCCAGCAGCCCGTCGAGCACTTCGTCCGAGTCAAGCCAATCGACGAGCAATTCAAAAAGCTCGTTGAGCAGTTCGTCCAGCAGTTCATCGAGCAGCTCCTCCTCGACAAGCAGCTCTTCGTCGACGAGTAGTTCCTCCTCATCGAGTTCATCAAGCCAATCGACCAGTTCGCCGAGCAGCAGCTCGTCAAGCTCCTCCTCACTCTCCACATCCTCCAGCCAATCGACCAGCGGGTCGAGCAGCTCGACGAGCAGCTCGACGAGCAGCTCCTCCTCGACGAGCTTTAGCAGCCTGTCAAGCGGATCAAGCAGATCGTCGACGAGCAGTTCCGAATCGACCAGCGGGTCGAGCAGCTCGACGAGCAGCTCCTCCTCGTCCTCGACGAGTAGCTCCTCCTCGGTTTCAACCAGCGGATCGAGCAGTTCCAGTACGTCAACCAGCAGCCAGTCGAGTTTGAGTGGTTTTAGCAGTCTGTCGAGCCAGTCGAGCAATTCGTCGAACAGTTCCTCTTCCTCTTCAACCTCTAGTTCTTCGACGAGTAGTTCCTCGTCGTCGAGCAGCTCGTCATCCAGCAGCAGCTCGTCGATTAGTATATCGTCGCCGAGCAGTAGTGAGAGTAGTTTGAGCGATATTTCTTCCCTCTCTTCGTTGTCATTCTCCGCCAGTTCTCCAAGTAGTATCTCGACGAGCAGCCCATCGAGCTTTTCGTCGCCGAGTAGCACCAGCAGCAGTTCATCGAGCAGCAGTTCATCGAGCAGCAGTTCATCGAGCAGCATCTCGACGAGTAGTAGCAGCGGGCACTTTGTGGGGTGTGAATTTACAGACGACGGATTTATCAATGGAGGACAAGATGGATTATTCAGGCGTTACGAAAATCCCGATGACGTTCCGAACAGTCCGTGGTTGTTTATCCCAGGAGGTCCTCCTTTCCCCGCAGAATTCACCGACGACATTTTCTTGAATATGTTTTTCGAGGACGATGATAATTGCGAATCTCACAATGGCTACGTGCAGATCGCCACGGCTTTCTGTAACGTCCGCCTGGGTACCGATAAAATTTTAACGCTTACCATAGTTGGAAGGGTCGAGGATCAGGATGCTGGTTTTGACAATACAAATGTATTTATCGATAATGATCGCCTCGTAATTTCAGCTACCTCAAAGGGGGATAAGGGAGGTTGTGGTAGCCTAAACAGCCCCGATTATACCCCGGAGTTTTGGGACCCGATTCTCTTGGAAAAAGGCGATCACACGATATTTATTGAATGCAATTCTAATGATGAGCAGTTTCACAGCGGGGCAGTTTATCTTTTTGCATTTCAGTTCGCTGACCCGCCGTAAATCCCAAGATCATCTTATGCCAAAAATCGCCCCCGGCCGAAGAAAAAGGGTCGAAATCCAGGGCCCGTGTGCTTACCTGGGCGATCCGGCCCGGTATATTGACTGGAAGCCCCGGGAAGGATGCTCTGGCAATTCCCGCCGGATCGACGTCTTCACCTGCGATGTTTTTGTCGAATGCGTCCGAGCCGGACGGCAACTGGGCCTGCCCGACTGCTTGACGTGTGAATACTATGAACCGGAGACGGATCGATGAAGGTTCCTATCGTGATTCCGGCCCGATTGACGAGTAGCCGGATCGATCGTAAACCGCTGGTCGAATTCGGCGGAATGACGCTCGTCGAGCGGGTTGTCGACCACGCGATGGCAAGCAAGAAGGCCAGCCAGGTGATCGTCGCCACCGACAGCCAGGAGGTCTACAACCTGCTTTACGGCCGAATGATCGAGAATGATAGTAGGCTGATGCTGGCGGAGAATACCCGGCAAACCTTCCGCAACGGCACCGAGCGGGTCGCCGCGGTCCTCAAGGGCCATAAGATCGATTTCCAGTACGCGATCAATCTCCAGTGCGACGAGCCGGAGATCACCGGCGCCGATCTCGACCGGATGATCGACCACCTGGAGCAGGCCAACCCATCCGACCGCCCGGCGATGCTGACCTACGGATTTCACCGGCCTAACGAGGCTCGCACAGCGAACGTCGTCAAGGTGGCGGTCGATCTCTCCGGCCGGGCGATGCACTTCTCCCGGGCGCCGATGGCCGGGAGCATGACACACGTCGGCGTCTACGCCCTGGGGATCGGCACGCTCTGCCAGTATGTGTCATGGGATCCAACGCCCCTGGAGAAGGCCGAACGCCTGGAACAGCTTCGGATTCTGGAGCATGGCCTACCCTGTGAAGTGCTCGATCTGGGCCGCCAGGTCCAGGCGATCAATACGCCGGCCGACCTCTACGACTTCAAGCGAAAATATCGGAGGCAGGAAGCCGATGCGCGTATGCCAGCATCTCGGTGAGCAGGTCGGTGTGCTGGTCGGCGGCCAGTTCGGTGAGGAGGCCCAGCACGCCTGCGGCCACCCCGACCACAAGAGCGTCACCCTGGGCGATTGCCTAAAGTGCTCAGACTATTTTCATCAGGCCAAGCTACCCGATCCGACGAGGCCGAAGGGCAAGCCGGCTAAATCGGACGCCCAGAAATCGATGTTCGTCACCCGAGATGGCGATCCGGTCGCCGTAGGGGGCCTCTGTGCGGGTGCGAGCGCCTTCCTGGTCCTGGGAGGCCCATCGGCTCTGAAAATGCCCCTGTGGCTCCTGGGGCGTCGTGGGGTGATGACGATCTCGGTCAATAACTGCCCGGCCGTGCTCCCGCCTCCCCTCCGGCCCAACATCTGGCTCCATACCGACCCGTCCCGGAAATTCTGTGAATCGATCTGGCGGGACCCGGCGGTCTGGAAATTCATCCCGGTCCGGGAGTGGGGCAAAAAAGACTCCGGCGGTCACCCGGCCGGGATCCGGACTCGCCAGGAGGACGGGAGCCTGGATTTCACCGGGGCGGTCGCCAAGGAAATGCCCTCGATCATCGGCTACCGCCGCAACACCGAATTCCGTCCGGAGGTCTGGCTCCACGAGCCGACCATCAACCGGGGCAACGCCAAGCAATATGCTGAGGGCAACAAGGGGCACGAACCGAACGGCTGGCCGAACACCATCAATACGATGTTCTCGGCCGTGCGACTCCCGTTCGTGCTCGGCATCCGCAAGCTCTACCTCATCGGCGCCGATTTCCGGATGTCCGACGATCAGCCTTATGGGTTTGCCCAACCCAAAAGCGCCGGCGGCGTCCGGGCCAACAACAACGCCTACGAGTCGATGAACGTGATGTTTGAGGCGCTGTTGCCTTATTTCCGGGAGGCTGGATACCAAGTAATCAATTGCACGCCGGAGAGCGGTCTCCGGGTGTTTCCCTACCTCGATTTTCGGGAGGCGATCGATGACGTCACAAAAGGATTTGAACAACGCCTTAGCGCCGAAGGTTACTACGACGACGCCCCAGCAAAATGCTGACATGGGGACGCCGAATCCCGAGGAGACGCTCCGGGAGGTGATCGCCAAGGGCCGCTACATGCTCTGTTTTGCTTGGATCGAGAACGGCAAGGTTTTTACAACGCGGCAGTGGAACGATTTTCCTCTGGAGGACATGCCGACGGTCATTAAGGATCTACGTGACGGGATCAGCCGTACCTTGCGAGAGAGCGCCAAGACGCAGCTCGATCTGTCCGAAGAGGCGATCAAAATGAGGGTTCAGGTGTGATGGATCACCTTTGGGGCAAGAGCCGGCATCTTTATCTGGACGGCGAGGTGAGCCTGGTCCGGTTCGAGGGGACTGCGGGCGGGTCCAGCTCAATCCACTTCCACCGGCACAAGGCAAACTTTCTCTATGTCCGCTCCGGCCAGCTCGACATCACCTTGAAGGATGGGGCGCTCTGGCGTCGTCTCGATCCGGGTGACTCGACGATTGTCCCGGCTGGTTTGCCCCACCAACTCCGGTTCCGCCAAGACTCGACCGGCTTTGAACTCTATTTACCCGAGCAGGGCCAGGTGATCGATCCGGCCGACATCGTGCGGATCGGAGAGGGGCGGGCGCCGCCGGCGCCCGATCCGGCTTCCATAAGCCAGACCCCGAAGCTGACCAAGGGAGATCGGCGCCCTCCACACATGCAGGCCGGGCCACAGTCGATCCAGTTTCCGGAAAAGGGAAGGTGAAGAGGTGTTTCACCCCTTCACTGAAAGGGTGAATCATCTGGCGAATTGACGCATATTCCGGGGCATAATTGACGCACGTTTTGACATTTCGGAACGTAAGCGGTGGCCAACAGACAGCTTACGAAGAGCGTGCAGAATTATTTTTACTCGGAAGCGCGCCCTAGTTCACCACCTTTTCAAACCGGCCCGCCTTCGTGTGCCGGAGCCGGAACACGTCCTCGATGGCCACCGGCTTGCCGGAAGTTTCCAGGCCACGGCGAAAACTGGTATCGCCGCGTGGATTCGGCATCAGCTCGACCGAGTCGGGAACCACCCTCTGCTGTTTTGGGTTGTAACCGACCTGCCGGGCGACGTCGCCCGGGACGATCTGGATGCCGCCGATCGCACGTCGCTGTCGGTTCTCTAAAAAATCGTCGGGGTCAATCTCCGACCACGGATCGATTGCGTCGACCTGGTTTATGTACCTGTCTCCCAGCTCGTGGTTCTTGTGAATCTGAACGATCTGAGGATAGACCAGCGTCTCACCCTCTGGATCGAGCTTGGTAAGCGACGGGAAGCACTTTGGACCGAAGGCGTAGTCGCAATCGGTGAACCAAATCCAGTCGGCCGAGGTCGAGAGCGCCGCCATGTTCCGGCCGATGTTTCGGTTGAACAGACTCCTGCGGGGTAGTGGTCGGGCGTCGATCGTGAGATTCGCGGCGCCATTCCACTCCTCTTTGGCCCGCCGAAAGAAGTCGAGCGTCTCGATGGTGGCGTGATCCACTGGCGCGTAGTAGATCGTGAGTTTTACGCTCCCGGTCGGCGGCGCGTGGCGAATCGCCGACGTGATCTGGTAAGCGAGCAGCCGGCTGTACTGCCAGCAATGAGAGACGATTTCGATGGCTCTCATTCTGATTCCCCTTGCCGTCGGCCTTCGAGTTCCGGGTGCTTTAGATAGGCCCGCAACTTGCGAGCGGTCTCTTCGGTCTCGCCGCACAACCAGTCGAGATAGTCGAGGGGAACGTCGTCGATGAACTTACCTTTGTGCAACCCAAAATCCAGACGAACGGCGGCGAGTCGTGCTATCGGCTCTTGCGGTGGTTCGGCAGCATCCGGCTTCTTTTCGGCATCGGTGGTAGATAACGCTTTACATAGCCCCTCGGCGATCGACTCACGAACCTCGGGCGGTTCGTCCATGGCCAAGGAGAGCAATTCGAGCGCTATCTCACGGCCGCGAATCTTTGCGGCAATTCGTCGCTCAGAGTTCACCAGGACATCCCCGGCTTGTTCACATCCAGCAGTAAGCCGATCGGCTTGCTCTGTGTCGGAGTTGTTCAACAGGTCCTCCTATCCGTAGAGCACACTCACGAGGAATGAGATAATAAAAACGATCGCCGCGAATCCCAATGTGGTTGTGGCAACCGCACGAAATCTTTGCCCTTCATCGGCCCACCGGCACAGTTCCGGATCGATCTCTCGAAGCGTTTTGGCACCGGCGGCGATCCGGCGCTCAACCTCCTCTTTTGAAAGTGGCAACGGGGGTACAAGTCTTCCCATCACAGACTCCTCCTGGAAAAGTGTGATCCGAGGCGGCTTCCAGAGCCCCTTCGTATTCGCCTTGCCGCCGTGCGCCATAGTCAACTAGATAGTCGCGGTTTACCCCTATTGAAATGTCTACAACAATTCCGGTCTCTCCGGTGATTCGATGCCGGACAACATCCCCGGAATGGAAGTGATGGGACGTAAAATCTTCCGGACTAAAGGAAATGAAAAACGCAAGCATCGCGGCCAGAATAACGACCGCAACCAAGGGCGCAGCCACGGCCTGCAAAAGTTCCTTCACGGTTAGTACCCCCGCCTCTGCTCACAGTTCCGCGATCGCGGGCGGCCGTAGACCCGTGAGACGGCCGCGTAGTGCAAGCCGGCGGCGGCCGAGCGCATCGCGGCGGCCTGCTGGGCGTAGCCCTGGGGATAATTCAAGCCGTTGGCGATTCGATACCGCCGGTCGTAGGCACGGGCCCGACCGCGGGCGACCTGGATTTCCCGACGGCGCTGGAGCTTCGCCGCTTTCTTGGCGGCCCAGGCGGCCCGGTTCGCCTCGATCTCCTGGCGGCGTTCGTAGTCAATCTCAGCCGGCTTGCGGACTGGTTTGACCACTGCCGGGAGTTCTAGGAGAAGATCCTCCCCGAGATCGATCTGCCCGAACATTGCCAAACAAAGAATCGCTTCGTACATGACTCACCTCCCCATGGTGAAATGAAAACTTGACGACTTGACTCATAGTCTCAAACCGCTGATTCCTCGCCAGACAAAACAACCGGTATTGAATTACGCCTTGATAATTCACATTCGCATTCGGCCGACTTCAAATCTTTCATGCACTCGTCAATTCCTTCCTGCGTTGCATAATCGTACGGGTTAAAAATGAGATTATTTGTACCTCGCATCCATGTTTCTAAGTCAAGAATGGTGTACATAACAGTATCTTCACCATCGTGAACGACCGGCCGAGTCATTATGGAAAAACGTTCATCGACCGCTTTTACTTCATAGGGGGTGTCGGGTTCTTCTTCAAAATAGATTTGTTGTCCAATGGAAAACATCCTCTTCTCCAATGCGTGAAACTCGGAAACGACCAACAAGGTTTTTAACCTATCCGCACAACAACCCGACGTCGACCATCCGGCGATAGTGCTCATCGGCCTCGTGGCAGTAAGGCTCCCGGCGAGAGCCGAATCCCCGGTGGGCAAACTCCAGAGAAAACCGCTCGACGAGTTCCGGATCGCGGGCAAACTTTTCGGATTCCGGATCGCCGCCATACACTGTCTCGGCGTCGAGTTCCTTTTCGGCGATCACCCCATCGATGTTCGCCTTGGTCTGCTCGGCGCCCTTCACGTTGCCGGCGCGGCGCTGCTGCTGGTAGTCGTCGACCCACGATTGCAGCCCGGTGTCCAGTTCGGCCTTAGTGCGTATGGACTTTCCGCTGCCCCCTTCGCCCTCCGGCGGCGCGCCCTTGGCCGAGATCAAACTTTCGATTCGATCGGTCGTCATCTCGAATTCGGCGCCGAGAGGACCGGAGACCCGATAGGTCGTTTCGGTGTCGCCCGGTTTCCACGGCTTCGCACCGAGAATCTGGTAGCCCTTTTCCTGGAGCTTTTCGTTGGCCTTCTGGATCGAGAGCTTGCCGGATTTCGATTTGCCGTTGCCCCGGCTCTCGGTCGCTTTCTGGACGTTTGCCAGGATTCTATCCTGCGATTCCTTGGACCGTTTTTTCTTCGGAGGCACCTGCTTTCCAGTACGCTCATCGAATTCCCATGCACCCTCGGATGCTTTCTGGGTCGGCTCACCCCCACCTCCGCCACCGCCGTGACCGAACCGCCCATCGTCGGCGCGCGGGTGATCGCTTTCGTTCCACCGTGCGTATTGCTCGTGGCCCGTTTCCTCCGGAACATACAGATCGCAGACGTCAAACGGTTTGATCTCGCCCTCGACCTGCGCACAGGCGCCGCCCTTGCGGTAGAATTTGCACACGCCACACTTGGCCGCGGAGAAACCGGGGTGGTAGTTGGCTTCGACCTTGGTCTTCTTGTCGGTCTTCTCGGTAACGGCCATCGTGGCCTCCCGTTTTTGGTAAAGCTCCACCCCGCAGAGCAAAAGGTTTAGTTTGACAATCGAGGCCGGACCCATTAGTGGCCTTGGTCGTGGAACCCGGCTTCCCGCTGATAGTCGTGAATATCCTTCACGTGCCCCGCCATCTTCTTGAGCTCCTGGCGCGAAAGCCGAGGATAGAATCGGGGCAGCCCGGGCGATGAGGTCCCGGATGATTTGGTCTTTTTGCTTTGGCCGTTCTCCGAGCTGCTCGGCCGCTTCGTTGATCGCATTGCTCATGTCTCCCTTGGTGTTGGAGAGCTTGTCGAACACCCACAGGGCCTCACGGGCCTCTTGGGCTAGCTCCTGATTCCGTTCTGCATTGATAATGTTCCCGGCCGACGCGAGCGTCTCGGCGCGACCGGTCTTGGACACCGCTCCGAACGTCCGGGCTCGGGCGATAAAATCTTTCCGGAGTGCTGCTTTCAATTCGCCCCGCTCCGGGCGGAGCGATCGCATCTTTTCAAACGATCCGAACAGGTCGGTCTGCTGCTCGGTGGTGGTCGGCGCCTCGGCCACTTCCCGGGCCATCTCACCGACGACGGCGTCCGAGATCCGCTTGCCTCGGCTCTCCGCTTCGGTGATCTCATCATAGAGATCATCCTGGAGGTCGTGGCTGCCGATTTCCCGGGCGATCGCTAGCGCCCGGCTCTCCCGGAGAGATCCGCCGGCCAACTGACCGAAAATCTTGTCGGACAGCTTGGCCAGCGCGGTCCCCTCGTCGGCGACCTTGCCTTTGATCGAAACCCCTTCGGACCGCAGATCATCGACCGATCGTCCCGAATCCCGGAGGAATTTTGCCGCGTCCAGGGCCGCTCCCCGGCCCTCGGCAATGTTGGCCAGGGCGCCGACCGCCCGGGCGTACCGGTCGTCCTCCGCCTCGATCAGGAAGACCGGCAGCGAACCCGTGTAGCCAGCCCGCTCGGCCAGCTCGTAACGATGATGGCCATTGACTACGTAGATCTGGCCATCGGCCGGGTCGTACCAGACCAAGAGCTGTCCGGCGAACTCCGGCCGGAACCGCTGGACCTCTTTCAGCTCATCGGTGGTCCCGGTCTCCGCCTCGATCCCCTTGATCTTGTACTGGAAACGAGCGGGGTCGGCGGCGAGCTGATCGACGGTGAGCGTCGTCACGCCCGTTTTACGCCCTCCCGGCAAATCTTTGATTGCTGGGCCCAGATTATCCGGGGACGCCCCTGATTTGATCTCAGGGGCCTTTGAAGAGATTCTATTACGTGTCTTCCTGGGCTCCGGAGCGGGTTCCTCTGGCGTTTCTGGGCCCGATTCGTCTTCTGGCACGCCTGGAGGACTTTTGAGGGCCTGGATGGCCAACTCGTGGGCCTGTAACCAGCCCACACCCTGCTGTTCGTCCCCGCCGACGATCACTCGCCTACCGTCGCGGATTACCTCGGCCCCATAGCTCAGACCTGAGGGGTGATCGACGATTCGGACCGAGGTGCCAGCGAACTCGGCCGCCCCGGTGACGTTCAGCGACGAATTGGCCGCCGCCTCGTCGAAGTCGGCGGCATCTTCCCCAGAACCCGGGGTCTCGGCAAACTTCCCCTCCTCATCCCGGGGATGCTGTGATTCCTCCCACGAATGCTGGTAGAGCACCTGACCCCGGCCATACTGGGCGGCCAGGTAGTTTTCCCGGTAGCGGGTGTAGACCCGCTGGTGTTCAGTCGGACTGGCCATCGAAGACCTGCTGGGCGTGCTCGATATTGAGCCGCCGGACTTCCCGGCGGAGTCGCCACCGCTGAAATAGCGGAACCCAGATATTATTGATTGTAAAATCGTCTGTACCTGGGACATAGTGGATGCAACAAAGTCGGCCATCGGCAAAGATGCCAATCCCATGGTTTCCTGGGGAACTGCGTGCCCAAATGCCCCCATCAATGAATCTCCAGTCGCTTTTGTAACAGCGAAGGTCTCGCAAAAGGTCTCTCACGAGTCGCCGGGCTGAGGATCGTAAGGGTAAACGCCGTTTTTTGGTAGCCATTGTTGGGCCCTCCTTCGCCTGATATTCTACCGAGCCGATCGGAGTGAATGCTAGTCGCTTTTCTTCCTGTCAGAGGGTTTCTTTGCACGCGGTTTCCGGGTGAGCCGGCTGATGTCAATCTCAAGGTGTTCGGCCAGGCGATCGACCCAATCGCTGACGTTCACCTTCTGACGCTCGCCCTCCTCCAATCGGTACCAGGTCGCTCGGGAGATATCGCACGCCTCACTGGCCTCGTCGACGGTCCAGCCGCGAGCCTCACGCAGAGATCGCAGATTGATCGCCACGCGACCGGCGAGCGTGTCCGGATCGGGCGTGTGCTTCCGCGGCGCTCCCCGGCCTCGCTTTTTCTTCCCCATGAGGCTCCCCTAGCCGCTGACCGTCTCGATCTGGATCACCCGCTCGCCCGCGTCGAGCAATTTTTGGATCTGCCTCCACTCGGCCTGCTCCCGCTTGGGATCGAATGAATTGAATACCTTATAATTCCTATAATTGTGCCTTCGTACAAGCCGCCTAACGTAGACCAGGAGGTCGTGGGCCCGCTTGTTATAGACCGGCGAATCAATGTACTCGCGCCGGGCCGCGTCGTACTGTTCTTTGCCAACCCCGCTCGACATATAGCGTTTCAGGGCAACCCTCCGGGGCTCTAGCACGCCCCAGGGGACCGCCAGATCGACCGCGATGGCCGGCTCGTAATTGATGACGATCACTCGGGCGGACGCCTCAAGGCCCTCACGGCCAATGAGCAGCCCCAACCCCAGTGGCCCGTTGATCCGCTCGACGATTACATTTGCCTCATTCATGGCTTCCTCCACCGGTATTATCGCCAGAGGAGAAAAGCCGTCAATAGATATTCTCCCCAGGGGATAAAATAAATGGAAAAATATCCCGATTTGCTATTGTATTATTCTCCCATAGGGAGATAATGCCGATGGAGGGTGTGAGGGTGACTTTCTTCTTTTCGATCGGAGATGAATGATGAAGACGTCCTATGACCTGCGGAAGGCTGGGGAAAACCTAATGGATCACTTGGCATTCATGGCGAGTATCGGAGCCCAAAAGTATCCGTTCAAGCCTTCACCCGAGTGCGTTTTGAAACTGGAGGCTTTACGGAATGCAATCGATAACTCCGAAGCGAAAGAGAGGTGACCACAACCTGTAGTGTCACTCCCAAGATCACTATCCCCACATCTTGGGTCTTGACGTGTGTGATATAATGGGGGGAACGAAAGGAGAAACCCATGACGATGTTCGACGTCGACGTGAAAGGACTGGCGGAACTGGAGGGCGGCAAGCCGCCGCATCGACTCGCCTTCGAGCCGGTCGCCAATGTATTCGATGAGTACCGGGGCTACGGCGAAGGGAACAAGAGAAAGCCCACGTACTGTGCAGTGACATTGAAATACTCGTCGAACCCACGCGGCGTTTGGTTGACCGTAACCGACGATGGCGGTGGGTTTGAAAACGAATCCGACATCTGGACGTTCTTCGGCTCTACCGCCAAACGCGACACGGCCGGGGTGAGTGGGCGATTTAATGCCGGCGACAAGCAACTCTTGGCGCTCGCACGCGAGGCGACCGTGGCGACTGGCGCCACGACCGTTCGATTCGCAGACGGTAGCCGGGATATCACACGGCATCGCAGTCGGGTCACGGATGGCACGGTCATCCGGGCCTTGATGCCGTGGACCCAGGTTGATCTCGGAACCGTTCGGTCGGCCCTGGAGAAAGTCATCCCGCCCGCATTTCTGCTTTACTCGATCGACGGTGCCGCGACATCGCGGCCTCCGACCCAATGTTTTGAAAACGCGACGCTGCCGACCGTGGCGATGATCGATGGGGTGCTCAAACCGACCACTCGCAAGGCCCGCGTCGACGTGCTGGAGTCAGCCGAGCCGATGCTCTATGAATTGGGCATCCCGGTATGCTCCCTGGCTGACGTCGGATTTCCCTGGTCGCTCGACGTTCAGCAGAAGATACCGGTTCCTATGAGCCGTGACATGGTCGAGACGGCTTATCTGTATCGGCTGATCGGCTCGGTCCTGGAACAGGCCGCCCTGGATGGCCACCAGCTTCTCACCGAGGAGCAGCAAGGCGCTGGATTCTGCCGGGAGGCCCTGGACTGGGTCCGTGAGCCGGAAGCCCTGGAGGCAACCGTCAAGGCGCTCTACGGGGAACATGCGGTACGTCAGTCGTCCGACCCGATCGCCAACGCCCAGGCCGCTGCGTCCGGTGCCACGATTATCTCGGGACGCTGGTTTTCACCGAACACCCGAAAGCGTCTCGATGCTGGTGGCGTGATGCCAACTTCTAAAGAGCGGTTCGGTGGCGCCGAGACGCTCAAGCAACCCGACGGTGAGCCGTGCCCGGAGTGCGGCGGCACTGGGAGATTGACAAACCGATGAAAGCCCTCACAATCTGCCAGCCTTGGGCCTGGGCGATCATGGCCGGGCACAAGCGGGTCGAAAATCGCACCTGGGCGACCCGCTACCGAGGAGAGCTGGCGATCCACGCCGGCAAATCAAGAAACTGGATGTCGCACGGTCTCCGTGAAATCGAAGATGTCCTTGGCAGGCAAGTCGTTGACCAATTGTTCGAGCCGCTGGGCGGTCAGCTTGATTTCGGTACGGTGCTCGGCATCGTCGACCTGATCGACTGCATCCCGGTCAGTCAGGCGACGCGCAGGTTCCCCTGGGTCGCCGACCACCCCTTCGCCGATGGCCCAATCTGCTGGATTGTCGAGAATCCCCGTCCAATCACCGAACCGATTCCAGCCATCGGGCACCAGGGACTTTGGAACTGGCCCGCCCCCACCTAGTTGACAAATCTTCCGGATAGAAAATACTGGGGCTGACGACCGAGACTGCCTGGTAGGAAATCCTCGGTCTGAAAAACTCGTATTCACCCCGAGGAGGTGCCCCCATGGCCGAGAAAAAGTCGGCGGCCAAGAAAGCCGCTGCGCCCGATGTTCCGGCGACCGAGGACCCGGTTCGTGCAATCCGGTCGATGCGATCGAAGCTGTTCTACCGCGATCGGAAGATCGAGAAGCTGGAGACGGAGCTGTCCGATCTGAAATCGGACGCTGCTGCCCGCGTACAAAAGATGACCTGCATCGCTGCCCATGCCATGGAGGCGGGCGAATTTTTGGACAAGACCGAGACCAAAAATCCCAAGCAGGCCCGCGTCCACTCGTTACGACTCCGCCTTGCATCGGCCGAACTGGCCCAGGAGTAGACCCATGGCGCCTGAACCTCCCGAACGACCCGAGGTGGAGGCCCCGCTGATCGACACCCGGCCGAAGCGGCGACGTGCCGACGCAAAGCCACCGCAGCGGCCTCGAAAAGCGAACAGCCGGACGGTGATGATCTCCCTAGCCGTCGGATTGTGCCTGGCTGTGGCGATTGCCATTGCGGCGATTTCTGGGCCAGGTGGATTGATCCTGAGCACCGAGAAGCGGGCGGTGATGAGCTGGTTTGACCAAAACGCCAACGAGCCTGACATCCAGATTGTCAAGTGGATGGGGCCGATCCAAAACTCCGACGACGCTCGCACGTCCTACATTCGCTTGAGATTCCGTGTCGCCGGCCCATTCGGCAGACAACTGCGCGACTACATATTCGTGGTTAAGAATGGCGAAGCAAAAACCTGGATCACGGAACCGCGTGTTGTGCGAGGTAATTGGAGGCGGATTCAAGAGAAACATGGCGACGTAACCGGAACGGCGGCCCGCTAATTCCGCGCCGCCTCACATCTGCCGAACTTGCCGAGGAAAAGACCGATGGCGCCTGAACCGCATGGTAAGCATCCCACGACACCGATCGAGGCGCCGGTGATCCGAACCGGACCCAAGCGTCGCACGGTCGGCAAACAACCTCCGCCGCGCAAAAATGCCTTTCGTTGGCGTCTCCCGACGTCAGTGGCCGGGCGTGGAATGCTGATTGTGACGGCGCTCTGGATCGTCGACCTTGTTTGGTGTTCGGTGCAGAGCGATCTTCCGGCCGTTTTGATGTTCCAGATTTTCGCCTGGTACAGCCTTCCTCACTACTGCTCGGTAATGATCTTGCTGTTGCTCTTTGGCATCTGGCGGAAGATGCGCTAGTTCTGCCCGGCTGGCCACCTCCTTGCTGCTCCCAACGATTCTCGCTATGTTCCGTGAATCGTGAGGAAGCTACAGATAAAATCAAGGAGGTTTGCGATGGAATTCACCAAAGTATGCCCCGACTGCAAAGGGGCGGGAGAGACGTTGACGGAAGAAGCGACCGAGTGGAGGCAAAAACACCTGGATGCGATGGATGTGTATTTGCGCAACGTCAACTGCTCAAATGAAACCGAAAAGCGGGACGCACTGATGGAGATGTTGCTGGAGAAAGCGCCCCCTATAGAAGAGACTGGCGCTAATTTCTGTAACCCATGCAACGGTCGTGGTCACATACTTACGGGTGACGCCGAGACATTCCTGGACGCCATCAAGGCCGGGCTGATCGGGGAAGTGGTCAAAACCGTTTTGGGGCGAATCCGATTATCGGATGGTGATGATTATTAGTTCTGCCCCGCCTCGCCCGACCCCGGCAGATGAAATCCGTCCCGGGCGCCGTCGCAGAGACGCTCCAGGGCCTTGAGCGTGCGGATCGCCTGGCGATCGAGGCGCCAGCGACGGATGATTTCCAGGCGATCGACCGGCGTGATTTTCTCCCAGCACTCTGGGCAGAGGTGCTCCTCGACGTCGTCGGTCAGCGAGACGCCCAGCACCCCGGCCTCCGAGTCGATCGGTTCTCCGCAGACCAGACACAACCAGGCTGCGTTTCGGTTTGGCACGAAGGAACCTACTTCCTGCATTTACCAGCAGCGCTTTTGGCCTTGCACTCGTTGCAAAGGTCTCCGCTCGTCGGCTTGGTCGGTCTTCCGTGGTAGCCCTTCGTTGGCCAGTTCGAGCAATTTTTGCACCAGTGCCAAGTGTCGCGTCCCTTCCGTCTTCGATATGCCATGGCTCAATCCTCCCCGTTTGGTTTTATGCCTAGCGGCGAAAATTGTAACACGCGCAGATTGCTACTGGCAACCATCGGGCGGATCGGGTACCTTGCCGGATGTCACGAGAATCGCCTGTAGGACCCCGGATCGGCACCGCCGTCGACCGGGGTCCATTTTATGCGCTCTTGGCCAGGAAGCCCGCCACGCCTTGGTCGTGCTGGCCAGCCCACTCGTCGATGCCGCCTGCCTTCTCCCGGATCGCCTCCTCGAAGTGCGGCCACCAGAGTTTCCGGCAACCCTCTTTCCGGACGTGGCTCCGGCCGTGGAAATGCCGGATCACCGGATTGTCCCGGTGGACGCCCAGGTGGGCCGAGCAGTTCCAGCGGTCGTCGACCAGCTCGTGCTCGATCTCGCTCATTAAGATCTGCATGGCGATCTCGTCGGTGAACGAGCAACGGTGGCCGAACAGCGTGAGATTCGCCCAGAGCTGGAGGTCGCGTCGGGCTTCGGCCTGCCAAGCGACCACCCCGGTATTGATCGCCGGCCGGGCCCGCTGGAGCATGGTCTCGACCATCAGGTCGATCCAGGGCGAGAGCCCTTGCCATTGCCGGATGCGTCCGCTGATCCGCCGGCCGGTCGACTCCCACCCCGAAAAATCGGTGATCGTCAGTCGGTGCTCGAAAAGCGGATCGATCGAACCTAGGACCAGGGTGTCGGCGTCGAGCATCACGGTGGCGTCGAACGGCGAGCGAAGGGCCAAGATCGGTTTGATGCAATACTTCCCGTGTCGCCGAACCTGGGGCAGATCGGCTTGCTTGACCGTCATGGGGCCCAGTCGCTCGTCTAAGGCCAGCTTCCCTCCGACCGCCCAAGACTCTGGATCGGTGGTGAAGAGGCATACCGGACCGGCAAAATGCTTTCGGAGCGACCAGAGCGACACCGCCAGGAGTTCGGCGTAGGCGGCTCCGCAGAGCTGATAGATCACGCCACGAGTCATGGGATCACCGCAGTCTCGAAATCGGGTGCTGGGCGATACTTGATCTCAGGTAACATCTCGCCAGGTGGTACCGGGTCAAACTCGCTCGACCAAATGAAAACATGGATGCCCCGCTTGCAATAATCTGGATGGGTCCCTTCGATGATCGCATCGTCCGGTTGTAGGGTCAGCAGCTTTTGTTTCCCGTGGAGAATTTCATTGAGTAAATAATGTGACACATAAAGCCGTTTCATTCGTGACCGTCGTAGCTCCTCTCTCATCCGCTCCTGGCACACCGGGCACGTCAGATAAGTCTTGCCCCAAAAAACGACCTCGCTAATGAGGTCCCCCTCAAATTTACATCGATGACATCGCATGGCTTGCCTCCTTTTTACATCGGGTTCGGTTTCTTGAATCGATCCAGCGGAAACGGACAGCCGGCGCATTCCGGCATTTCCTTTTGCGAGCAAAACGCGGCCAGCTCCTCATCCGTACAACTCGGCTCCAGCGTTTTGTAGCCCAGGTACGGTTTCCACTCCTCGCCGAGCTGAATCGTTCGGGCAAGACGCGGCAGATAGGCGATGTGCTGACAACGGGCCAGGTTCCCGTCGACCAGTTGGGTGCAATTTTTGCCGGGACAGACACGCCACGCCAAGCGTGGGTTCGATTGGTACGGACGGATGTCATTCCCACTTTCCTGATACCGCCGGGACCAATTTTTGTGGGTCTGTAACCAGATGACGCTGATCGCCCAGGTGCGTTGCCATTCTTCGACAAGCCGCTCGATCGCCCGGACTTTATGCTGATATTCCGGAGCCTCGTGATGGACGGAAATCAGCAGCCGGGTTCCGGTGAGCGCCAGGACGGCCGGAAGCCGTGGAAAACGGTGAAGAAAAAAGCCGTTCGTCGTGACGCGGCGATCGGAATTCGGCCAATGCCGCGCGGCGATCTCGACCAGTCTCGGAAGCTCAGGGTGGAGAGTCGGTTCGCCGCCTAGTAGCGTAAAATGTTTGGGCCGGATCCGCTTGGACCAATTCCCCATCCACCGCTCGGCCTCGTCGATGCTGATAAGATCAGCCGCCTGATCGTAGTTGGCAAAGACGTTGCAACTCTCGCACGCGAGATTACACTCGTGGTTCACTTTCAGATCGAGAACGTAAGTAGGGAGCATTTTATCCGGCCGTGAAAATCGGGTTCTGAGGCGGATACATCTCGCCATTGATCGTGTAACAGTAGGGGTCCCACCCTTGGCTGTAGAAATGCCAAGGCCCACGCCAGCCGCCGGCGGCTTCGTCGATGACGTAGGCCATGCACTGCTCGTCGTCGAGTCCTGGGCAGGCTGTGGAGACCTGGAGGGCCCGCTCGATCAGCGAGCGATCCCGGCAATAGATAAACGCACCGCCCGGAAGCACCCGCGGATTGATCGCCCGCCAGCGGCACTTAACGCGGAAGTATTGCCGGATGTGGCACTGGAGCGGTTGGCCCAGTCGAAGCTGATCCCAAAAACTTTCAGGAATCGGCTTGAGTAGCTTGGCATCCCAGTCGAGCCAGACGATCTCGCCAAACTCGCGTACTGCAGCCAGCAAGATCAGGAGCTTCGTCCGCCAAAAATTTCCCGGCTGACCGACGATCACCCTCGGTTCGATCTCAAGCGATCGGAGATATTCGATGCTCGGCGACCCGACCGCATAGACCTCTGGCGCGAGAATTTTATTAAGCTCCAGTCCGCCCTTCACGTCGTTCCGTGTTTTATTGAGCCAACGCTCTTGGCGTTCGCCCGGTTCGCCACCCCAAAGTCCTCGGATGAATTTCGGCACTATCGGGCCTCCGGCTTTCGGACCGCCCAGACGTGTCCTCGGAAGGTTTCGAGAGGGAGATTCTGCGCCGCTACGAACTCGTCAACCGCCTGATTCACCCCATGGTATCGCCTGGTATTGTAATCGTGGCCGCTTAGAATTCCACCACGTCGGACCAGCGGCCACCAGGCGGCGATGTCTGCCTTCACCGATTCGTAGTCGTGGGCCGCGTCGATAAACACCAGATCGTAGCGGCCCGGGTCCGGGTGTCGCCGTTCGACCTCGGGGTGGTGACGAAGCGACCTGGCCGCCTCGGTGCTCGGCAGTTCGACAACGGTCCGGCGCCGGCCGGCGAACGCGGTGGCCGAAAGAGCCCGGGCCTTCGATTCGTCGTACTTTGACTGATTCGATCGGCCGATCCGATCCCCGGTCCTCGCGTAGGCGCTGTTTGGGTCGATTTCTTTCCACTGGTCGACCAGCGTGAGATTGAGACCGGGGACCGCCTGGAGCAGGTGGGCTGAGAGGTGTCCCTCCCAGACGCCGACCTCGACCATAAAGGGATGTTGGCCTAAGCCGGACAACAGACGGACTAAGCTCTTGCCGTGCCGGGGAAAGCGGCCAAAAGGCCCGGTAGGGAGATTTGGGTCCGGAGCCGGTTCCGGGAGTGGCGCTGGTTGGGGTTTCGGATCCGGGTCGGCCGGACGTTCCAGCGCCGCCGAGGCCGCATTGCGGATCGATCGCAGGCCGAGGTGGTGTTCCCACCCCAGCGCTTTCATGTTGTCGGTGACGATCGGCCGACCGAGCCGGGACGCAAGGTACCAGTGGTAGGTATCTTGCGATGGTACCGGCAGGCTGCCACCACCTTGGATAGCCAGGTCGACGGCCAATTTGGAAAATTCGGTTTCGACAAAACAACACCAGGAGATAATCCTCCTGTGATTCACGCGCTCTTTCCCGCGCTTTTCGTGGACCGGGCCTCGTTCCGGCGGTCCTGCTTGCCAGCGGTCCGGGAACTGGAGCGCCCAGGCATCGAGATCGGAGAGCATCGAAGCCGGGGTAGTGTAGCCCCAGGGCTGAGATATGATCGCCGGTTTGCTGTCGAACCACGAGGGATCAATCCACGACCCGGCCCTCGTGGCGACTGTGTCGGTGTCGAGCTTTAACCAGTAAGGCGTGGTGACAAACAGCGGAGGCACGAACACCAGGCCCGCGAGCATCTTCGCTCGTTGGTAATTATCGACCCCATTCCAGGGAGCCACCCGGAGGTCGGAGTGCGAAAGGAAGGCCGAGAGACGCTCCAGCCACCATGCCTCGTCCCCTACCGCCCGGTCAGCAATTACGAGGAGCGGGCGATCGAGAATCTCCGGCTTAAACCGGACCCAGGTCGGCCAGCTCGCCTCCAGCTCCAGAACGTGCTCAGCATCGACCGCGACGACGGTGGTAAACTCTGGGATAGGCATCGGGCTCCGTCCCGGTAAATTGCGTATGGGATCAGCCCCTATCGTGGCCTTCCGGTTAGCGATTGGCAACCGCTGGCGATGCCGTCAATCACTTTACGCAACCAGTTCCGGCGGCATCGGCCGGTTGGCGTCGGCTATGCGGGGCACGCTGTAATGCCGGTCGAATACGGCCGCACCGTTGCCGAGGTGCTTGTGCCCTGCGCCGGGCTGTTGGGCCTCGACCAGTGAGCCGGAGCTGCGCCGCAGCCACTTGAAACTGCCACGCAACCCTGCCCCCGTAACGATCCGACCAAACTCTGTGGCCCAGTGATTGGGGCCATAGGGCCATTCGAACACAAGAGACCGGCAGGGCCCGAAGGTTTCCGCGATAGCGGCGAGAGTCGATGGATGCAATCTGGCGGCATTGACTTTGCCGGTCTTCTTTTGAACCCACGTCCACAGCCCGCTCGTGTCGATTTGTTCTTGCGTCATGCGGAGCACGTCTCCTCTCCGCGCCCCAGAATCATAACCCACCCGCGAGACAGCCGAATAATAGGCGGACCTAGATATACCGTTTGGCAGTTCGGCCGCGAGGGTTTCGCAATGAGCCACCAATCGCGAGACTTCCTCCGCCGACCAACCCTCAGGAACCTGTTGGGGCGGAGTGATATTGCGGATTTGCCTCGGATTTGCGTAGTCGCAAAGGTGCTTATCTGCGGCGGCGTTCCATACAGCCAAGATATTGGCGCGAGAGCCCTTGACCGTCCACGCGGCAAGCCCGGCCCCCTGGAGGCTGACCAACCACTCGCTTAGCATCCCCGGCGTAAGCGACCTTAGCACCACCGGACAACCGGTCCAGGCCTCAAAGGCCGCGACACGCGCACGAACGGTATCAGCGTACTTCTCGCTAACGTCACGGGCCAACAGAAAATGCTCTACGAATACCCCAAGGGTGTCGTTCGGCGCGATCATGGCAGCACAACCCCACGCGCTGTCCTCCATGGCTCTCCATGCCGGCGTCTTCCCGGCTACTCATTGCGCCAATTAAGTCTAGCTTATTCTATGCCCCTAGCGTGAGGGTAGCGCCTTCCCAAGCTGGACGTCGCGGGTTCGAATCCCGTCTCCCGCTCTGAAAGGTATGTGGTTATTGGGTTTAGGTCACAAAATGAAAGGAAGCGAAAACGTGTTGTTCCGCCACCAGTCCAGGCCGGCCTGGTGGATTACGGATGGAGCCGGCCGTCGTCGTTGTAAGGAGACTGAAACATGTCTGCATGTAAGACGACCGGCAAGAAAGCTGCAAAAGCGGCTTCGAAGGTCTTGAAGAGCGGAAGCACTTCCAAGACCTCGAAGTCCGCTGCTGGTTCTGCCCTTTCCCAAGTGCAAAAGGGGAAAAAGGGCAAGAAGTAGGCTGACTGCCAGCGGTTGCCGGGAGCCAACAACTCCCGGCGGCCGTGTTTTTACCACGTTCGGATTCAAACTGCCAATACGATACATCGGTTCAGGATGCCTATCAGATGAACAATTTACGGGAGGTGCCCCGCACCGCGAGGCCGGGGATTTTTGTGCTGGTGATTCAACTACCTTTCACAACACCTCCCATCTATTTGACAACCACATACCCTATTCGGTATAATACAAGGATGCAAGCCATTATGTCAAAATCCCTGCACGATAATTTTTGTGCCAATGTGAAGGCCCGACGCCTGGAATTAGACCTGACCCAGCAAGCATTGGCAAAAAGGGCCGGGATGGCACAGCCCCGTATCGCAGAAATTGAGTCTGGCAGCCGCGTACCCACCCTCCCGGTAATTGAACGTGTGGCAAGGGGCCTAAAAACAACGGCCGCGAAGCTCTTAGAAAATCTCGGAAATCTTTCCAAGACCTGATTCAGGCCCAGGCATATTTGGTGCTTCAACGATCTGACGAATGGAGGTCGGGACTAAAAATGAGCGAGGAGATTCTAAAGATCGAACTTCGGGAACTTTTGCAGACGGTGCGTCTTAAAAGGGCCAATGGGACAATCCTGGAGGGGTCTGGTATCCAGGCGGTTAGGGATTGTTGCGCCGAGATTCGGAATAGCGACCAAAACGCCGCCGAGGAACTTTTTCAATTCTTCAATCTGGCGGATCGGATTACCGCCAAGACTTTCCCCATTCAAATCGAATTCGCCGTCACGGTCAGCCCAGAAAAATAAATCAAACGGTATCCCTACCCTACCTGTCTTGAGGCAGATCGAGGTCACGCTATGGGCGAATCCATAATCAGTATCGACATTTGTGAACTCAAAAACATTCGCATCCGAGACGAAGAAGGAATTGTCACGGAAGTCCCCGTCGATAGGATACGTGCCACCGTGCCCCACCTTTTTCCCGAGATCGGGCAGCAGGACATCCGGGACGCATTAGCTAAACTTGCCGACGCGATCCAACATTTGTCTCGGAAAGATGTCGAAATTGACGTTGGATTTCACGTAAAGCCTAATTCGACCCTTCCAAAAAAATCGTGAAAATCTCCAAAACTGCTATTGACACGTATACCTAACGCGGTATAATCGCTGGTGTAGTTGAAAACACCAGCACCTCTTGACCGCCTCTGCGGTCTCCCGGGTGCAACACGAGCCTGGTAGGAATCGGATGAGTTTTCCCCTCTCCACATGCGCTATTTGCGCGCAGACAACTATTCTTGAGCCCATCGCCTGTGGCGAGATCGGCACGCCCTACCAGGCCGCTGACGCTCGTCACGGGCGTTTTCTATTCCGTGTGCCGTAAGGAGTCCCGCGATGAAACAGACGCTCACAACCAGGCAGGAGGAGGTGCTCGCCTTCCTCCGTGACCACCTAGCCGAACACGGCTATCCGCCGAGCCTTCGAGAAATTGCTAGAGGTCTCGACATCAGAAGCCCAAATGGCGTGATGTGTCACCTCGACGCCCTGGAAAGAAAGGGGTGGATTTCTCGACAACAAAAATTTCGATCTCGGGCGATCACGATCCTCGGCGGCGAAGTACCGGCCGGGGTCACAAGTTCGTGAGGATGGGGCACTGCGCAAGGGATGCGCGGTGGGAAAGATTCCAGCCGCTCGTGGTAATGGAGGACAACGAGCGAGCGGCATTCGCGGTAGGCATCCGACAAGGAGCAAAGTCATGACACACTTCGAGATAGTTAAGCCGTTGCTGACTGAAAGCGACCATCTTATCGGCATTAGTGGCGGAGAAGCAAAGGCTATCTTGTCGCAACTCGGATACTTCAGCACGGATACGCATTTTCTCAGTTTGCGTTTAGAGAAAGCGGACTTAGACCATATTCAAGAGGCGAACGCCTATCGAGGGCGACTGTCGCTAGAGGGATTGATTGGAGCGCTGTGCGAGCAGCACGTTCTGGATGAAAAGAAAAGGGAAGAATCCATCCCCAAAGTGCCGGACGGCCGAGACGCCCTGCGGTCGCATCTCTTGCACATGCGGGGTCGCTTAAGCGGCATGGAAGATGACTGGCCGAAAATCGACTTTAGTTATCTGGTACGAGAGGTCGAGGAAGCACTCAAAATTCTACCGGAGGCCAAGCAATGACACGAATACCCAACTACGACCCATGGAAAACGGCGAGCCAACCGGAAGAAGAGGACGTCGCTCTGGAAGATGAGCGCAACGAGTACGACCGGATGCGGGAAATCGCCGAGAAGCACGGTTGCACAATTAAAGCTCCTGCACCCCGCTGCATCGGGCAATGGACCATCCTGGAAGTGGTCGACCAGGAGACTGATGACTTCGTCGGCGTGCTCGAATGGGACGAAGAATCGTTTGAGGCAAGCCTGATCGAGGCTATTGGGAAAAAGGTGGCGGAGTAATCCATGAAAATCATGTCATCTATCCTCGCATGGATCGCGGGCAAGCCGAAGGCGGTACCGGAATCACCACCATGCGAAACGTCGATGCAAAAACCAAAGCGCAGAAGAAAGCAGAACCGGCGGGGCGATTCATGCAAGGCGCCGGGCAAGCCGCGGACGAAATATCGGCCCGGCGAGGGCTACCGTTCGCGGCACAAGCGGCGACTGCGTTCCAACCTCAAATACCAGCAAGAGGTCCGGGAGTGGTGCAAGGAGAGCGGCCTGACGCTACGGATCACCAATGGTGGGCATCACTGGGCGTTTTACTATGGCGGGCAGCTCGCCCCGGGGAGCCTCTTTGCCGAGTGGTGGCCGTCGACGGCGAAGCTGGTGATCGGCAAGCAGTGGAAGCAGGGGATTCACACCCAAGATTGCCGTCAGTTGATCCGGGTCTTGGAAAACCATTTGAAGTTTCGCAAAACGGGGTGAACGGAGGCGTAGCGATGAACAAAAAACGTAAATTCCTGACCCGGCTCGAAGCGGCTAACAGGCTCGGCCTGACCGACGCTGCTACGAATCCGGAAAAGGCAGCAAAACTTGGCGCGAAGTTGGCCGTCCGAATCGGCGGCGTGGTCCGCGAAGGGAACCCCGATGAGGTTCTGCATAGCCAAATCGCACAGCGGATCGTGCAAGAGGGACGCTTGGGGCCATACGTCGAAGGCTGGACCTGTTCTGAGAATGAGGTGCCTGAATGAAAACCGACTTAAAAAAGCCGTACATGAGCCAGACGCGGCTCGAAATGTACGCTCGCTGCGGGCAGCAATACTACTACCGCTATGTTGCCGGCCTGGTCTCGCCGCCTGGAATCGCCATGGTCAAGGGGACCGCAACGCACGCAGCGGCCAATGTGAACTTCTCGCAAAAGATAAACACGGCTGTCGACTTGCCGATCTCCGAGATGCAGGAGGTGGCCGCCGCCAGCTTTGAGAACGAACTCGGATCCGGCGTATTGCTCACAGGCGATGAGCGGAGTCGCGGCCAAAAGATCGTGCTCGGCGAGGCCAAGGACCAGGTGGTCGCGCTGGCCGAGGCATACGGCGAGCAGATCGCGCCGGTCTATCAGCCGGTCGCCGTCGAGCAAGAATTTCGGATCGAGCTGCCGGGGAGCCACGATCTTCTCGGCTTCATCGATCTGGTCGACGAAAACCGCGTCGTCGTCGATCTGAAAACGTCCGGAAAGAAAAAGAGCCAGGCGGAGGTCGATACCTCGATCCAGCTCACCGCCTACGCGGCCGGACACGCGCACCTGTTTGGCGAGCCATGCTCGGAAGTCCGGCTCGACACGCTCGTGCAAACTACCAAAGGCGTCCAGCGGCAAGTGCTCAAGTCCCACCGCGATGCGGGCGACTTCGAGGCGTTGGCGGCGCGGATCAACGCGATGGAGGAGGCAATCGCCGCGGAAATCTACCACCCGGCTCCGTCGAACGTCTGGTGGTGTAGCGAGCGGCATTGTGGTTATCACGATCGATGTCCTTTTGTCAAACATGGAGGGTGAGATGAGTACGCAAGGAACGTTATTGGAAAGACGGAAAAAAAATACGCTGGATGCTAATCAGCGGGGTCAACTTATCGGGTTTCTCATGGGGGCCGACGGGCAGGATGAAATTTCGGGCTGGTCGAAGAAAGACATTTGCATCTTGGCTGGCGCCCGATTGAGGTGGGATTTTATCCCCGCGGTGACTACCTATGATGCCGCCGTCGAGTCGATGCTTGCGGCGACCCTGATCGAGAGGCCGCCCAATGATCGGGAGCGTCCGAAGGGGGCGCCCGATCCGACCCTGGTCATCGGCGAGGCGATGGCTGCGCGCGGGTTGGCCGAACGGAACGGCAAGCCCGATACGGAGTGTGCCGCTCCCCAGGAGTTCGCCACGGTCGAAGCGGTCCAAAATCTCACCTTCTTGGTAAGAGATATGATCGCCGTGGTCCAAGATTATGTGCAACACGGAAGCCCTGCGGAGCTGAACGATGGCCTACAGGAAATCTCCGAACAGGTCCCCGAGTTGGTCGCCGCCACTACTGCCTGCGGACCACCCTTGTTCTAAGCGAAGAACGAAACGGACGATACTAACCACTGAAAAACCATTAAGGAGGAATCAAATGAGCAACGGTAGCAAACAAAATGAACTCGTTACGGCGAGTCCGGTCGGGCTCGAACTGCTCGACGACAGCGAGGCGCTCGGCGCGATCAGTCGCGCGGAGATTGATATGCAGATCACGACCGCGAAGGCGTACCCGCGTGTGCCGACGCGGATCGTCGAGGAGGCCCAGGCGATCGCCTGCCAATCGGTCGAGGCGGCGACGGCCTGCAACTATTACCTTCCGCATGGCGATGGTGGCATCGAGGGTCCGAGCATTCGGTTGGCCGAGATCATGTATTCGGTCTACGGCAATCTTAGGGCCGGGGCGCGGATCAGCGGCATTGGTGCAAAGTTTGTCACCGCCACCGGATTCGCCCACGACCTGGAGAAAAACATCGTCTACCAGGGCGACACCAAGCGGCGGATCACCAACAAAAACGGTACGCGCTACAACGACGATCTGATTCAGAAGACCTGCAATGCGGCGGCCTCGATCGCCTTCCGCCAGGCGATCTTCAAAGTCATTCCCTCGGTCTTTGTCAACGAGGTCTACCAAGCAGCTTTGAAATTTGCCAAGGGGGGTGAGAAGACGCTCATGGCACGTCGGGTCCAGTGTGCCACCTATTTTTCTAAATGGGGAGTGACCCGGGAGATGCTCGCGGAGGCGATTGGGGCGGATGATTTCGACCTGATCGAGACCGAAGACCTCACGAAGCTCGGGGGCATTATCACAGCGATCCGAGAAGGGGACACGTCGATCGACCAGGTCTTTCCGGGTATCTCCAAAGCCAAGGCGGAAGCCAAAAAAGTGCCGGCTTCTGACAAGCCACGGGTGACCGGCGCCGATCTGGCCGGGAATGGAACCAAGTCGCCGGCGACGGCCGAGAATTCTGAGGTGGGAAATCTGGACTCGGCCCCGCCGGCGCAATCTTCGGAAGCCGACCCGGTCGCGCCAAAAGATTCGCAGACGACGGCTTCTCTGTCAGCTTCTCCGTCAGATTCTCCGACGGCTTCGGAGGCCGTCATCACACTCGTCAACGGCGTCAAGACGCTCGATCAGCTAGGGAAGCTCTACGACACGTTTTGCGGGCCTGAGAGCAACATGGACGCTGGCGATCGGGAAGCGGTCTCAGACGCCTGCGAAGCTCGTCATCTTATGTTGGAGCCTGCCGAACAATCCCAGCCGGACCAAGCCGCAAAGATGCCCGATGCCGAGCTGCTGGTACTGCTGCAAAAGTCGCTCAAGGGAACCAAGACCCTAAAAGAAGTCGATGGCCTCATCGACGACTACCTGGAGGAGGTCGTCGACGAGGGGCAAAAGGCCGTGGCCCAGAAGATGGCCGACGACCGCCGGGAAAAGATCCGTGGCTACAGCCAAAAGAAGCCGCGGCAACAGGAAAGTTTCGCGTAAACAGGAAACCCGGTTGCACGGATGCCTCTATCTAAGAAGTTCAACGCGCTGCTCAAAAGCTACCCGGACTCTCGGAAGATCAACTCGGTCTCCGAGGGTGCCGAGGTGCTCTACGTCCGGCTGATTGCACGGGCGGACGACGAGGGGCGGTTCCACGGCGACCCGGAATGGATTGGCTCCAAACTCTTTACGTCCCGGATGCTCTCGGGGCAGATCGACCGGGATGAGATCGAGCGCCGGTTGGTCGAGCTGGAACGGGTCGGTCTCGTCAAGAGATACCAGATCGGGAGCGAAACTTTCCTGGAGATGCCGGGAGTCATCCGGTCGCTCCGAAGGGACCGTCCCAACTCCAAGCATGTCGATTTTCCTGGAAACCCGGATTCCGCAACCAAGCGGGAACCAAGCGGGAACCAAGCGGGAACCAAGCGGGAACCAAGTGGGAACCCGTTGGTTCCCTCAACCCAACCCAACCCAACCCAACCCAACCCAACCCAACCCAGTTGGTCGGTCGTCGTCGACGTTTTGAGAAAACTGGAAGTGGGAGAGTCCGAGAATCTGGTGAAGAGACTCCAGGAATACCAACGGGCTCCGGAATACGCCCTTGAGATCATCCAGCACTACCGGGATCACCCGGGGGCGTGGGGCTCGCCCGGGTTGGCCTGGCGGTTGTGCCACAATCTCGACCTCCCCGCCACGGCGGGTTGGCCAAAAAAGTCAGAGGAGGCGGGCCTGGAAAAAAAACGGATCGACTCGGAGGAAAATACCCGGCGGCAATTGGCCAATCGAGCACAGAGCGCCAAGGACCAGCAGGCGGCCAGGAAAACCGACCAGGAGACTCACTTTCGGTTGGAGAGGCTCGCGCCCAGGGAAATCGATCAGTTGGCCGGCCGCGCGCTCACCAACGACATCCTCCGCGCACTGTTCCGGGCCGAAGGGATCGAGAGCCAACTGGTGTGTGACGCGCTGATCAGCGAACTCGATAAAGGAGTGACATCCGATGGCCAGTCCTAACATTCTCGCGCTCGACCCGAGCACCGTGGCGACCGGTTGGGCCAACTCGCACGGCGACTACGGCGTTTGGCATCTTCTCGTTTGGCTCGAAGATGAAGATGCCTATCTGGAGCCTGACCAACTCCAACACGTAGGAGCCCCGGCGGTTGTGCTCCAACGATTTATTGGGCTCCACATCGAAAATGCCGGGATCGAGCTGATCGCTTATGAGCAGGTCATAGCGGGGGCCAACCGGCATGGACTCACCGCCCAGTGGTATCTCCAGGCGGCGATCCAGATGGCTGCCTGTGAAATGGAAATTCCAACCGTAGGCTACTGGCCGACGAACGTGAAAAAACGGGTGACCGGGGATGGCCGCGCGGAAAAGGAAGAGGTTTTGGAAGTTGTACGCGACAGGCTGGGTGTCGGCGACGTGACCGACACCGACGCGGCCGACGCGATGGCGGTGCTGTTGTGCCCGGCAAGATTTTGGCGACACGGACGTGTCTGATTTGTCTCGGCGGATCAAGCAGCTCGCCGACGAGCGACGGAAGCCTCGGAAAACGAAAAAGAGGAAAGCAAAATGAGCAAAGACCGCAAAGACAATCGATCGCCGATGGCCAAGGCGCGAGACGAATGGCTGGCGTCGGAAGAGGGCCAAATGTGCAGCAATCCCACGTCAATCCATTCTATGGAGCACCCTCGTATTTATTTAGAAAACAGGCTCATCCGCGCGTTTCAATCCGGGGCCAACGCCAAGCAAGAGGAGATCAAAAAACTGTTTCTCAAGGCCAAGTCGCTCGACCAGCTTTTGAAAGCGTTGAACTGACCGGGAGGAGCAAACCCCAGCGGCGGCCGGATCGTCAAAGTCAAACTTTTTGAGGAAGGATGAGGCGATGGAAAAGTGTGGATTATGTGGCGGATATCAAGGTGTTTGTTTGGTGCGCTATCGTTGCACGGGAAAGGCAAAATTGTATCAGGCAGAAAGAGTACGGCGATGTGCCGTTTGTCGTGAAAAAGATCGGGGCAATTGGAAGTACGCATATAAGATCTAAAGCTGACCGCTGAAAGCTAAAGGATGAAAGTGACTCAACTAAAAATTGCCAAGGATTTGGTGTTGCCGGACGACGCGGTGACCGAGACGTTTGCCATCCTCGCGCGCAAGGGTGCGGGGAAGACGCACACCGCCTCGGTGATTGCCGAGGAGATGCTCGACCAGGGGCTTCCGATCGTTGTGTTCGATCCGCTCGGAGTCTGGTGGGGTCTGCGGAGCGATTATCCTGTCGTGATCCTCGGAGGCGAACATGCCGACGTGCCCCTGGAGCCCTCGGCCGGCAAGATCGTCGCCGAGTTTGCGGTGGCCGAGCGGGTGCCGATCATCTTGGACCTGGTCGAGATGGGCGAGATGGAGATGTGCCGACTGGTCGGTGATTTTGCCAAGCGGTTTTATCAGCTCAACCGGGAGGCGGTTCATATTTTTGTCGACGAGGCGGACGCCTTCGCTCCCCAGTCGGGCGCCAAGGGGCCGCGGGCGGTATGTCTGGGCGCGATGCAGAACATCGTCCGACGCGGCCGGTCGAAGGGAATCGGCACGACGATGATTACGCAGCGGTCGGCCGTGCTGAACAAGGATCTGCTCACCCAGGCCGAATGCCTGATCGCCATGCAGACGACCGGCCCACACGATCTCAAGGCAATCGAGGGATGGATCCGCTACCAGGACGACATCGAGCCGCAAGAGATACTAAAACAGCTTCCCCGGCTCAAGCAGGGCGAGGCGTTTGTCTACTCGCCGGCGTGGCTCGGTTTCTTGAAGCGAGTCAAGATCCGGAAGCGCCGGACGTTCGACTCGTCTCGGACCCCGAAGCCGGGCGAGCGCCGCACGCAGCCGAAGCGCACGGCGGAGGTCGACCTGGCGGCGCTCGGTGAAAAGATGGCCGCGACGATCGAGCGGGCCAAGGCCGACGACCCCCGGGAGCTGCGCAGCCAGATCTCAAAACTCAAGCGCGACTTGCGCGATGCCGAGAAGAGGCTGGCGGAAAAAAAGGAGGATGTCCAGCCGATCATCACAAGCGAGCAGGACGCGGAGTTCATGCGATTGCTTGGTCATCACCAGAGCGAACAAGAGAAATTCGTTCGGGAGTTTATGGCCTGGTTTGGCCAGCTCACTATAAAGGCTCGGAAGGTTCGGAACGCAGCGGCTCATGCCAAGCCGAAGCCGGCGCAAAAAACTCCTCCGGAAAAACGTCCGGCGGTCCCGCGATTGAACCTGGAGGGGATCGAGCCATTGGAAGAGGGTGTAACGCTCGGCAAGTGTGAGCGGGCGGTGTTGCGCGCCCTCTATTGGCTCGCCGGCGAGACACCGAGCAAGGCGAAGATCGCGTTTCACGCCGGCTACTCGGCGCGTTCGAGCGGGTTTTCCAATGCCCTCTCACGACTGCGATCGCTGGGGCTGGTCCAGAGAATCCAGATCACGGGCCAGGGCGAGGCATTGATCCGCAATGAGGCGGGCGAGAAGCCGAGCGGCGCGGAACTCCGAGAGTGGCTCCGGACGCGACTCGGCCGGTGTGAGAACGTGGTGCTCGACGCGCTCATCGAGCAATACCCCAAGCGCCTGAGCATCGAGGAGATCGCAGGTGCGACCGAATACTCCGCCAAGTCGAGCGGACTGTCGAACGCATTGAGTCGCCTGCGCACGATCGAGGCGGCCGATGGCTACCGAGACGGCGGAATCAAAGCCGCCGACGTGTTTTTGGAATGAACTCGAAAGCAGGCAGATGAACGATTTCAAGATCAAGGCGATCGCCCCGTGGTTTGGCGCAAAGCGAAGGCTAGCGCCAGAAATTGTGCGTGAACTGGGTAAGCACCGCGTCTACTGGGAGCCGTTCTGTGGATCGATGGCGGTCTTGTTGGCGAAGCCGCCCTGTGGTGGCAACGAGACGGTCAACGATTTGCACGGTGACCTGATTAACCTTGCCCGGGTGATTCAGCATGATCGGCTCGGACCGCAGCTCTATCGCCGCCTTCGTCGGACTTTGATCAACGAAACGTTTTACCATGAAGCCACAGCGCGACACCGCGATCGCGGATACCTGGGCGACGTTGCGCCTGATGTCGAAGCGGCCTACGATTACTTTATTCACGTCTGGCTCGGGCGCAATGGCGTTGCCGGACAACGACACAGCAAGGCAGGGGGGACCTTTTGCGTTCGATTTACCGGAAACGGCGGTCCACCTGCGGTGCGCTGGAGCTCGGTCGTCAGGTCAATTCCGGCGTGGAAGCGGCGGATGCGAGAGGTCTTTATTTTGTGTCGCGACGCCTTTGAGTTGTTAGAGCGGATCGATGACGCGCCGGGCACTGCGATCTATGTCGATCCGCCTTACATCAAAGAAGGCGAGAGCTACGTTCATAAGCTCAAAAGAAAAGACCATGCGTTGTTGGCGCATTTTCTTCGCCGCTTCACTAAGGCGCGGGTGGTGATCAGTTATTACGATGATCCGATTCTTGAGAAGCTCTATCCCGATTGGACAAAGCGGGAAATGGACGTGACAAAATCGTTGGTCAATCAATCGAAGCGGGGCAAGGTCGGCGCGGTGAAGGCCCCAGAGGTTTTACTGATGAACGGACCGAGCTTTGCGAATGAGGAAAGCGGACTTTTATTTTGAAAGAAGGAAAAGGAAGATGACCCACCTCGACTTCATAGCGAAGAACGGCTGGCTCCCGTTTGAATTGGACCTCTTTCGGGAGCTTGGCTACCGGTTCGGCGAGGATTGGGATGGGGAGTTACTGATCGAACCGCCTCGGTCGTTGGATGTCGAAGCGGTGACCAAACTCATCGCTCGATTCAGTAAAGGAATCAAGACGAGGCTTCACCACGAGGGGGTCAAGTCGCGGACCGTCTGCGTCGGCGGTCCGATGAACGGACAGCCTTATGACACGGGTTGCATCGTCTGGCAAAAGCCCATTCTTTTTCACCTCAAGCGATGTTCCTGGGCAGTCTATTTCGTCAAGGGAAATGGCATCGATGATCCACGGGCCTGGTTCGTCGGCTTGGCAACCAGCAAGCGCAAGGCACGCCAGTTATGGATAGAGCAACTAACCACCGAAAGCGAGAAGAAACCATGAGCGCTAATCGAAATCTATCTGCGGACGACTACGCCAAGTTGTTGGACAAGCTGGGTGCCTGTGAAGAAGCCAGAGAAGCCAGTAAGGGGGATTCTCTACGCAGAGTGTGGCAGCGATGCCTGCGAGGCGATTGGTTACTGTGGCTCGCTGTAAAGGTGGGTGTGGATCGCAAACTCATTGTCATGGCTGCTTGTGCGTCGGCGCGCACGGCGCTGAAATATGTTGCGGAGGGCGAAGCGAGACCGCTCAAGGCAATAGAAACTGCTGAGGCATGGTGTCGCGGTGACGCAACACTAGAGGAAGTGCGAACGGCCGGCGGCGTAGGCGCCGCCGCCCACGCCTACGCCGCCGCCGACTACGCCGCCTACGCCGCCTACGCCGCCGCCCACGCCGACGACTACGCCGCCGCCGCCGCCGACTACGCCGCCGCCGCCGCCGACTGCGCCCACGCCTACGCCGCGCGAGACAAAGCATTGCGACGCTGTGCCACGATCGTACGCCGCCACATTACAGCCGACGATATTCTTGATGCCATTGGTGTGAAAAGCGAAAGCGAGAAAAAACCATGACCGAAAGAGAAGACTACCAAACAGACATCGACGAGTTCAAAGCCCAAAAGAAAAGACTTCTGGTGAAAACCAAGTTCGGCAAATCGAAGCTCAAGAGACCACCAATTTATTCCGTGGTGATCGGAAACTCTATCGGGGATAATTCGCTGCGAAATGTCCGCCATGCCGATGAGCCCAATTTTTGGAAGACGAAAGTGGACTTACATCTACCTCTAATGCTTATTTATGGCGTCAAGGAAATGCAGTTCAAGTTGCCGTTCGGCACAATCAATGGCAAAGGTTACACGATGCCATTTTTCCAGAGACGAGATGCGAGGCTCGGCGTTGAGGGAGTCCATCCGCCGCTGCCTTATCTGGCGGACAGACTGGAATTCGAGACCGCGATGGGGCGAATCCGAGAGGCGGGTATCTCGGTCCTGTGTTATGTAGGCTCACCTAAGCATGTTTACGAACCAACCGAACAGGGCGGCTGGCAAAGATGGCAAGAAACTATTTTGGATGAGGTGTCGCCGATTCTCCAAACTTGCGACTCGATCGGGCTCGATGCGTTCTTCGATTTCCCAGAACATGACGGCCACAGGATGCGGCTCGTGCGTAACATCGAGTTTGGCAAGGGACAATGCCGTTGCGAACCGTACCCACTGGCTGACCAACCGTGGGCGTTTGGACATCGTTGGGTGTGCTCGTCGAGATTTTATTACAACCACCTGGTGTGGGATAGACAGAAGCCCGAAGCCGATCGAAAGTGGGCCTCGGAAGACCCCAGTGATTTGGTGGTCGGCCTTCTGCAGGCACACCTGCATCAACCGGATCGCACCTTGCAGGAATTAGCTCTGGAGGCAGAAGCGAATGGGAACCGACCTATGGTCTCGTCGTTTCGGTTTGACCAAGTATTGTACTAACGAAAGCGAGGCGAGCGGTGAGCACCAAGATTGAATGGGTAAAAAACTCAGACGGAACGAAGGGAGAAACCTGGAATCCCGTGACGGGCTGCACGCGCGCGTCGGCCGGTTGTGATCACTGCTATGCGGTGGCGATGACCAGGCGTCTCGCCGCGATGGGGCAGCCGCGCTACCAGGGCTTACTAGGTATCGGTAAGGGGCATTTCAACGGCGTGGTGAAGTGCCACCCGGACGTGCTCGAAAAGCCGCAGCATTGGAAAAAGCCCCGGATGATTTTCGTCAACTCGATGAGCGATCTGTTTCACCCGAGCGTGCCGGATTGGTTTGTCGGCAATGTTTTTGAAACCATTCATTGGTGCCCACAACACATTTTCCAGATTCTCACTAAACGCCCCGAGCGCGTCCCACACGTTCTCGGCCCCGATGGCTGCGGTGTCTACGCGGCAGAAGGTCCAGTCCCATGCCCCCTCCCAAACGTCTGGCTCGGCACGTCGGTAGAAAACCAAGCGACGGCCGACGAGCGGATACCGCACCTACTGCGCTGCCCGGCGGCGGTGCGGTTTCTGAGTTGCGAGCCGCTGTTGGGCGCTTTAGATGGGCTAGACAAATATCTCCGGTGTCCCATTTGTTGCTATACGCCACGAGACGTTTCGGAACAGATGGACCATCGGCTTTGCAGTGGCCCTGGCCCAGGCATTCATTGGGTCATCGTCGGCGGCGAGTCCGGCCCCGGCGCGCGGCCGATGCACCCAGACTGGGCCAGGTCGATTCGCGATCAGTGCATCGCGGCGGGCGTGCCGTTCTTTTTTAAGCAATGGGGCGAGTGGTTGCCTATCGACCAGCCGTGGATACAAAAGAGCCCCGCCCCCTTGGCGCCCAACGAGCGATGGCTAAACCTGGCCGGCGGACATGGTTTTCATGGCGAAGAGGTGTGGCGAATGCGCCGCGTCGGCAAGAAAAAGGCCGGTCGCCTGCTCGACGGGCGCGAGTGGAACGAAATGCCAAACCAAACGCTGACCGCGAATAGATAAAGATGAACGGCATAGGATCACATCACAGACCAGGCCAAGGCAAGTCAGATTCTTGGATTACACCCAAGTCGATCATCGACGAATTGGGGCCGTTCAATCTGGATCCGTGCCAGTGTACGCCACAACCATGGCCGTGTGCCGAGGACACTTACACGATTGCCGAGGATGGATTGGCCCTTCCGTGGCATGGGCGCGTGTGGCTGAATCCTCCCTATGGTCGCCAAACTGGAATGTGGCTGGATCGACTTGCTGAACACGGACGTGGAACGGCGTTGATTTTTGCGAGAACTGAAACGGAGATGTTTGTCCGCCAGGCCTGGAGTCGAGCGACTGCGTTGTTGTTTATTGCTGGCCGCCTTTACTTTCATCATCCAAGCGGCCAGCGGGCGGTATCAAGCAGCGGTGCGCCGTCCGTCCTGGTGGCGTATGGCAATGATGACGCTGATCGACTACGCGGTTCCAGAATTGCAGGAAGTTATGTTCATGGATGGTGTACACGCTGACCGCTGATGGCTAAAAGCCGAAAACTATTTTCAAGGAGCCCACCAATGTCTAGCGATAAACTCACCGCCGACAGACAGCAACCCCTGCCCAAGCACAAGTGCGAGCCGCCAATGACAGAATACCCAGAATACTGCGGCTCAGCCGGCCACGAGAAACATCTACTCGACTGTATCGCCGCCCTTCGCCGCGAACTTGCGCGTTGCGAGGACATGCTTGAACGGCTGAAAGAGAGTGCGGCCAAAGACGCATCTGATTATTGGGACGAAACCGACGCCCACGAGGTCAAACTTGCGGAGCGTGAAGCGGAAGTGGCGCGGTTGAAAATAAATCGCATCCAGGATATAGAACTCATTCAAGAGCTAGATATGAAACTCAAGGCCCATCGCGGCCCGATCGCCGGAGCACCGCCCAATGGCGTTCGCGCCCTGTGTGAGTTCACCAAACACAACTATGGAATCCGACTGGAGTGCGTTGGCGGCGAAGATGGTGAGTTAACGCAACTGCGAGTGGATGGTGCCTGCTCGACGGCGACCGAGGCCGACCGGTGTAAGTGTCACTGGCCCCTCCCCGCCCTCGACGCACCCACCGCCGAGCCCACAGAAACGAACTGGTGCCCGGAATGCGAATGCACCGTGGACGACGAGGACTTGGTGGCCGGCGTACACCACGTGCCGGGGTGCGGTAGCCGAGTGATTGCAAAACCTGCCAGCGAGCCTGTGCTAGCCCCTAGCGAATGGTGGTGCCCACATTGCCGTGCAATTGTCAACAGTGAGGACATTACGTTCCAGGAAACACATGACGAGCGACATGGTGGCTGCGGGCATATTGTTTGCGACCACATTGTTTGCGACCACACACACGCCAGCGAGCCCGAGCCAACCACCGTGCAGCCCACCGAGCCGAAGCCACCGGAGTGGAAGCGTTGTCGGTCACAAATCTCAGGCGAGTGGGGATCATGGATTCCCACAGGCATGGGGCCTTTCGTCTATTGGGATGATGGATGCACTGGCTACGAACAAATGTGCAACCTACTGTTTGTCCAGCCCGCCGCCGAGCCCGAGCAAGCCGCAGAGGGAGAGACGAGCAGCGATCGTCTCCTTTCGCCTGACGCTGTACTTCGCGTACTTCGCGTACTTCGCGTACTTCGCACAGCCCAGACCCTCATTAAACCTACCGCAGAGCCGCCCGTGCCCAAGCCACCGGAGTGGAAGCGTTGTCGTTATACGGATGGCACAGGAATCAAATTTTTGGGTTATGTTTATTTCCGTGGCAAAATGCAGTGGGACTGCCGGTTCGAGGGTGACAACCAGGTTGCTTTAATAGTGCATGCAGACGATATCGAAATCCTCGACCCGGCGGCCGAAGAACTCGTTGCACGTCTCGACGAGGCGGAGGGCGGAGCATGACCCACTATTGGCGAATCCGAAAGTGGCGGCCGGATCGGTTCGGGCACCACTGCCGTATCCTGGCGAGGGGCCGGATGAATAGTTGCCTGATATTATTCGGGGATGGTGAGCGGATCGTCGCGTCGCGGTGGTTTGTACGAAAGCTACCGAAGGGAGCGTAGTATGAGCGTCTACGTCGATCCGATGGCCGGTTGCCTGCCTAACTCCAAATGGAAATGGCGGAAAAACTGTCACCTCTTTGCAGATAGCGACGAGGAACTTCAAGACTTCGCCCAAAAGCTCGGCTTGAAACGGTCTTGGCATCAGGATCATACGGCCCTGTCGCATTACGACCTGACCGAAGGGAAGCGAAAGCAAGCGGTTCGCCTCGGCGCCATCGAAGTATCAAGCCGGCAGATGGCGGAACACATAGCCAGGGCTAGGTCGGAAAAGAACATCAAAGGTACCTAACACTTGTGAAGCTATGGCGGCTGTTTCTCTCGTGCTAAGTTCGGTCGGTACGTTGGAGTCATGGAGTTTTAACCACGGAGGAAAAAATGACTACCCCAGTAGAACGGGCGTCGAATCGCTTAGGGGCCAAGAGCAAAGTGACCCGGGCGAAGTCCGAGGCCAAGGCGAAGTCGACCAAGAAATCTGCGAAGCGACCGGGGAAAAATCCATCCGGGAAAGAAGACCCCGAGGATGACCGGGCATTTCGTGCGGCGGTGACGGCCCAAGAAAAATTGGTCGATCGGGCCCAGGCGGTCTGGGATCGATTCAAGGACGAGGCCAAAAACGCCAAGAAAATCTACGAGGAGGAACTCGTCAAACTGCGCCACCTCTGCGGCGAGGAGCTGCCGCTGTTCAACCAAAACGGCACCAGCGACAAGGACGAGGCGAAGGGAAAGGACGGAGCGAAGGCAGATAAGGGCAAAAAGAAGGGGAAGGCCAAGCAGGCCCTATTCGGCAATCCCTCCTGATCCCACGGGATGCGGCCGAACTGGGTCATTTTAATTCTACGACCGATTTGATTCCACAATTTATTCTCACCACAATTTGCAGGAGGCACGAGCGATGAGCAAAGACCAAGCCAGAACGGAAGAAGAAAACGCCGGGCAAACCCATCATGCAGGCGACGATGCTGGCGGTGCCGGTGCCGGGGCCGGATCGGAAGCGGAGGCAAGTCCCGGGGATGCTCCCGAGAGCACCGAAACTGACACGCCAGCCGATGACGACCCGCAAGAGGTCACTCCCCCCGAGGAGACACCCGCCGAGGTGGATCCCGATCCGACGCCCGACGCAACGCCGACTAAGCCGACGGGCGTGGACGAGGCTCGCCTCTCAGCGACCATACTAGCCGAGCGGCGAGACAGCCTGATCTCCCGGTTGGTCGAACTGGTCCGGCTGATCGGTCCCACGGCCGGGAACCTGCTCGATCTGCTCCAGGGGATCAATCTGGGCGAGATCGCCGGGGTGATTGACGCGATCGCCGATTACTCGAAAATCGACCTGCCGATCGACTCGGAGGCCGGGGTGAAGGCCCGCGTATTGGCAGCTGCCGAGATCGTGGTCCAATTCGTCGATATTACACGCACCGAGTGGGACGACGAGCTGGTCGAGCAAGTGGTCAAGCTGCTGGAAAATCCGGGGCTCTTGGACTTGATTGCCAGCCTAGTTGCCAGGATGCTTAGATCGGGCGACCCGGACGCTCCGGTCGGTTACGAGGCGATTCAACAGCAGGTTGGTAACCTGATGCACAGTGGCGACGATGCGACCTACCAGGCCGCGGCCATTCCGTGGAGCGAATTGGTGAGCATCATCCAGCTCATCTACTCGATCGTGCGAGCTTTGAAATAGACGGATACTCCCCAGGGAGTAAATGGGGTCGCCGGGGTTCTGATTCCTTACCCGGCGACCCCAGGATTCAATCGCAGGGAGGCAACGATGGCCGAGCCGATTTATCGCCTACCACCATGGCAACGCGAAGCGGTGCTGGAGGTGCTCTCGCCCCAAGAACGGGACTGGGGCCTCAATCAGTTCAAGATCCCGGAGGCGTGGAAGACGAGCCGGGGGGCCTCCGTGAAGATCGCCGTGCTCGACACCGGCTGTCAGATCAACCACAGCGACCTGGACGGCCAGGTGATTGACGCCCGGGATTTTACCAATTCGCCCTACGGTCCGGGTGATGTCCAGGGGCATGGAACCCACGTCGCCGGTGTGATCGGGGCCAAGGAAAACGATCAAGGGGTCGTCGGCCTCTGTCCAGACATCCGAGAGGGTGGCGGCGGGCTCTTGATCGGCAAGGTGCTGGGCGACGACGGGAGCGGCCAGGCGTCGTGGATCGCCGAAGGCATTCATTGGGCGGTAGGATCCGGGGCCCAGATCATCTCGATGAGCCTCGGCTCCCCCATCGAGTCGCCCACGATCAGCGAGGCGATCCGCAATGCGGTGAGCAGCGGGGCGATTGTGGTTGCCGCGGCCGGCAACGATGGCGCCCGGGATGGCGGCGACGACAGCGTGAATCACCCGGGCCGGCAGCATGAGACGATCGCCGTCGCCGCGGTCACCCGGGAGGGCCGGCTCGCCCGGTTTTCGAGCCGTGGGCCCCAGGTCGATATCGCCGCCCCCGGTCAAAACATCCTCTCGACCTGGCGGGACGGCGGCTGGGCTCGGCTCTCGGGGACGAGCATGGCGACGCCGTTCGTCTCGGGCGTGCTGGGGCTGGTGCTATCGAGCGGGATCAAGATCGATGGCTTGGCCGAACTTCGCCGGCTACTCAAGGATTCGTCCAAGGACGCCGGCACCCCGGGCCGGGATCACGGGTTTGGCTGGGGCCTGATCGACCCGGAGACGATTCTTGCCGGCCAAGACGAAGACGACGCGGCAAACGGCGGATTCGAGATTTTTGGCCTCGTGATCCACACGCCGGCCAAGCCGAGCGACCTGATCGGGATTTCGTTCAAGGGATCGGGGAAATGAACGACCAATACGCAATACTTGTGATTTTCTACGGTGGATTCCTTTTTGGCATGACATTTTGTGGAGTCTGCTTGATCTGGTTTTTGTCGAGTGGCAGACCGTTTCATCGCCATAACCACGGCGGCTACCAACCAGACCACAGCCTCGATCCTTCCGATCCGCCGCACGGAGGCACCGGGGAATCTGACGACCCAGGAGCGGAACAGGCACTCAAAGCGATCGATTTACGGAAAAGAATTGAGGAACTAGAGGCCACCGCGAGGTCATGGCTAGAAGTCGGGGATGTAACCTGAGCATAGAAGCGATGGAAAATCAGGGGAAAACCATGAAGATTAAAACGCTTTGTATTTTTTTGCTGCTTGCCAGCCAGGCGATTGCCCAGGACGTGCAGATTTTGTCGGTCCATGGGCCGACCGAGGCGCCGGTCGGGACGCTCGTCATTTTCAAGGCCGATGGCAATTGCAAGCTCGTGACCTGGTCGATCGGCGAGAAGTGGAAGGCCAACCTTTACCTGACCGATGAGGGCCGGACGGCCGTGTTCGCCACGCCGGCGGTGCCGACCACGATCGAGCTGATTTGCGCAGGGGCCTCCGATCAGGCGATCGACCTGGTCCGGCACTCTCTCACGGTCATCGCCGGCCCGGAACCCGACCCCGACCCCGGCCCGCTACCCGGGCCGAAACCGCCGACGCCTCCCGATCCCGGTCCGATGCCGGTACCTCCGGCGCCGGTCGACCCGTTGGCCGCCGCGGTCCGGAGCTGGTTGTCGCTGGTCACGTCGCCGGCCAAGGCGCTCGAACAAAAGACATTGGCCGACAACTACGCCGCCATGGCCGCCCAGGTCGCCGCAGGCACGTTCCAAGGGCCTCAATCGCTGGTGAATGCCACCAACAAAAAGAACATCTCTACGCTCGGCACCGAGGCTCTCAAGCGATGGAAGCCGTGGGGCGACAAGTTGGCCGAGCACCTGGCTGGCCGGGTCAAAGAGGAAAAGCTGAAAACGCTGTCCGACTACCGGGAGGTGTGGAAATCGATCGCCAAGGGTCTGAGGGGAGGCAAGTGATGGCCCGACGAGTCAAAAAGCATTTCGGCTACCGACCAAACCGGGCGGCCACCGCCCGCTTCCTGGCCAACCAGCCGTTTCCCGAGTTCGGCGCCCTCGGCCTGGAGCCCAAGCGAGACCAGGCGACGGTGCTCTACCGGCCAGTGATCGAGGTAATCCCAGACTGGCAGCGCGGGAGCCAGGCGATCGGCGATTGCGTCTCCTGGGGCTTCGAGCTGGGCTGTACGGCCTTGCTGGCCGCCCAGGCCGCTACGGGTGAGGGCGAGATCATTGCCGAGGTGGCCACCGAGGCGATCTACGGCGGCGCCCGGGTCGAGGGCCAGGGCAAGGACCAAGACCGAGGCGGAGACGGCACCTGGGGCTCGGCGGCCGCCGAGTGGGTCAAGAAATACGGCGTCAACCTGCGGATCGACTACTCGGAGCGGACGGGGAATTCAGATCACGATCTGACCCGCTATAGCGGCAACCGAGCCCAATCCTGGGGTCGATACGGCTGCGGTGGCAAGAGCGACCGCGGCAAGCTCGACGCGATCGCCCGGGAGCACCCGGTCCGGACCGTCTCGCTGGTGACCTCGTTCGACCAGGCCGCGGCGGCGATCGCCAACGGCTACCCGGTCCCGGTCTGTAGCGGCCAGGGTTTTACCAGTCAGAGAGATCGGGACGGTTTTTGTTATGCGAGAGGCTCGTGGAGCCACTGCATGTTGTTCTGGGGCGTCAGGCACGATCGCCCCGGGCTGCTCTGTACAAACTCCTGGGGGCATTCGGTCGACGGCCCGACCTGGGATGAGGAAGGTCAGCCCGAGGCGATCGCCGCCTGCTCCTGGTGGGTCGACGCCCGCACCGCTGACCGGATGCTCTCCGGTCGTGATTCCTTTGCTCTCTCTGATATGGACGGCTTCCCGGGGCGGGAAATCGATTTTTCTTGGCCCGTTTAAGTTTGAACCCCGTTTTTTAATTCAAGGAGGTGTGATGATGGTTCGTTTTCACTACAAGTCGATGCTCTTGGCGATCATGGTGATCGTCGCCCTAGCCACGATGTGCTTGTCTCTCCAGGCCCAAGTCGTGCCCGATTTTGCTTGGCCCCAGGTGGTCGAGAGGCTCGAAAAGGTCGAGTCGAGACTCACGACGGTCGACGATCGCCTCGGTCAGGTGGAGAGCCAGCTCGGCCGAATCGACTCGAAAATGAGTGTGTTGCTCTCTGAGGTCCGCGCGATTCAGCGCCGGGGCGACACGCCAGTGATCGCCACCAGCGCCCGCACCGGCGAGCCGGAAGTGCTTTATACGCCAGGCACTTACACGACCACGACCTACGAGTCGATCGGTTGCGGCGGTCCGATGATGGGCTCGCAAGATAGCTGCTCGATGGGCGGTGACGGCGGGATATTGAGCCGCTTCCGGGAGCGACGTGCGGCGCGGCGTGCCCGGGGAGGCGGTGGATTGCTGGGCGGTGGATTGCTGGGCCGTGGCGCCTGCGGATCGTAGGAGACTACGCAGGATTTTCAGTTTTCCAGCCGGACTTGGCGGATCGGTCCCCGTAAGGCTGGCACGCCTACGGCGCCAAGTCCGGCTTTTTTCATAGGAGATTTATCATGGGATTGGGAAAACGGGCGGTCGTCCGGCTGGCCTTACGGCGATTATTGAGGCGACATACCGACCATGAGGGTCGGGAGAAGCTCAAAACGATCCTGGCTGATCCTAGGCGGCTCGACGATGCGGTCGATTTTCTGATCGAGTTTCATCAGGATCGAGAAGAGCCGACAACGGGACCAACGGACAAGCAAACGATGGGATACTTCCAGAACATTGTGGAGTGGCTCAGTGAAAACTGGTTTGAGATCGTCAAGCTGCTGCTGATGCTCTTTATGATTCTCGACGTGCCGGAAAAACCTGAATCTGGGGCAAAACCCACCAAAGCCACCTAGAAAATCCCCGGATATTCTGATCCACTGGGGATATTGCCGGCAGCACGGATCCCCAGACCGCCCCAACCAGCAAGGATGCCCGGATGTCTACCGGTTCAACAGAAACAGACACGGGGAAAATCTGGGGCGAACTGGGCGAGGTCCAGACCACCGTCGCCGGACTGGAGGCCAAGATTGAGAATCTCCAGGATTCGGTCAATCGGATCCTCCGGATGCTCTCTACCGGCGGGACAAACTGGCAGACGATCGCCATCTGGCTGATGGTTGCCGGGGCGGTGATCGGCTGGATCGAATACCAAAACAGGCAGCACGTCGAGACCATGATCCAGAACAACCGGGAAATTTACGATATCCGGCTCCAGACAGAGCGGGAGCGATCGGACCTGAAAAACGAGGTTCTCCGGTATCAGCTCCTCGCTCGGAGCGGCCCAGCAGAGAAAGCGGCCCCATGACGGTCGACAACCGTTTTAACGCGCTGATGCAACTCGGCTTGCGGACTCCGTATGATGAAGCGGTTTTGGCCCTGGCCCCGCTGCGCTTCTACCGCAACATCTCCGGCGGCGTCCTGGTCGACCTGGGGAGCGACGGCGTCGACGGGACGCTCCAAGGGGGTCTGGCGCAAGATGGGTATCCCCTGACGCGGGGTGTCGCCTCGCTCAAACACGACGCGGCCGAGTACGTGACCTTCTCTGCTGGTGATACCCCAACCATCACGGGCGACCTGACGCTCTCTTGCGTCTATAAGTTGGCGGCGGCCGACATGCCATCGACCAATATCAACGCGATGATGATTAATCACCACTTCGATGCCGAGACCGAGGCAAGCAACAACACCTACAACCTGAGAATCCGCAATGATGGCGGTACTCTGATCTATCGTTATTACCACGAGAGCGGCGCGGGCGTGGATGACACGGTCGACTTTACCTCCGAGGTCATCGCCGACGAGGCAACGCACCTGGTCCTGACGCGAGACGTTTCGACGAACACGATCGCCCTGTTTGTCAACGGAGTCAAAGAGACCGGCACCTACACGAACGACCCGACGGGCGGGAGTACGGCACAGCTTGCACTCGGTGCTCGGATTGACGGTGGCAGCCATTTCACCAATGGACTCCTCAGCGAAATCGTCATCGACGACAAGAAGGCATCGGACGCCGATGCGCAGGATCTATATCGAGTTTGGAACGCCGCGAGGGCAGATTTCAAATACCCGATCGTCGAGGGGTTCTCGGTCTCCGAGATAAACATCGCCGGCACTTCCATCGCAATCGATTTATCGAGTGTGGTGGATCGTGAACTTCTCATCCTTGCGGTTGGGAAGGACGGGACGGCCAGCTCGTTCACCGACATTTCTGGGTGGACGGCCCTCACGGGCACCGTGGACACCGGCACGGCGGCGTCGATGCGACTCTACTCGAAGGTTGCGAGCAGCGAGCCGGCTACCGTCACGCAGTCGTGGGGCGGAGCCGACGATCAAAAGGCCCATGCCATCATGGTGCGGATCTCCGGCGCCGGAAGTGTTTTGGGGCAGGCGACGACGACGGGGACCAGCGTAAGCCCGCAATCGCCCGACGTGGCCAACTCGCCCGCCTTGGCCCTGCTGTTTTACATCGCCGATGCCAACCGGGTAGCACTCGAAGATGACAACTATCCCGCCGGGTCGACTGGGCAGGCAAACCGCGAAGGAGATGGCGACGGCGTTAGTATAGGCGCGGCTTCGTTGCAAGTTCCCGTCGGGTCGATCGGAGCCCAGGACTGGACCAACACGCTGTCGTTAAGTGAGGAGTGGGTTGGTGCGACCGTGCTGATTGACGCGGCCTAGACACAAGAAAACGAACCGGGCAAACAGCCCAGGAGGATCATCATGGGTGGCGGGCTGGTAAGAAGTTTTTTTGAGGTAGACCTGGCGGTTGCTTCATCCGCGTCGATTTCCGATGTGTTCAACACGGCTGACTATGCCTGGGGCTCGGTCCAGGCACCGGCAGCCCTGACCAATACGGCGCTTACCTTCGAGGTGAGTCTGGACGGTACGAATTTCAGCCCACTGACCGATGCGGCCGGCCTCGATGTCGCCGCGATCACGCTTACGGTCGACGAGTGCTTCACACTCCCGCCCGAGCTGTTCAATTACCGGTTCGCACGGCTGAAACTCGATGGAAACGAGGCGGCGGCTCGGACGTTCAAGCTACTAATGAAGGGATAAGAAGAACGATTGATCGAAAAGGTGGGGGATGGATCCAACTTATTAAAACCGTATCGGGGAAAACAAAATGGCTATGAGTACATCAGGCGTGCCGATCGAGGAACGGCAAAGTCACCTTTTTGCGGTGGTTGACACCCTGCTGGAGGTTTTGGAGGAGTGGGTTGAATCGGATGAGACCACGGTCCACCCGGGAACCGAGCTCTGGCAGGCGATCGACGAGACGATCTTCGTCTTCGCGGATGAATTCCTGCCGGCAAGCTGCCGGGGTCTGGAGAAAATCATCGACCTGGAGTTGCGGTCTGCCTTCGAGCAGCACAAAAACCTGGTCGAGAAGACCGGGAATGATCACGTTATCGCTCCGAACTCCCTCTGGCGGGCAATCGACCGGCTTGCCGACGAGCGCCGGGCGACCCGGCCCCACAAGAAGCGGGTTTTGGAGCCGATTCTCAGGCTGATTAACGACAAGGTCAGCCCGTCGCAAATCTGCCGGATGTATGAGTGGATGGAGACCGACGGCAGCCCCCAGCTCTGGAAGCTCGACGAGGAGATTGCGAAGCCGGGAACCTGGACCGGGAAGAATTTCGTCCACCCGCTTGACCGGAAAGACAAGCAGCGGGAGGCCCGGGAGCAGGAGATCTTCGATCGGAACCGGCAGCGGCGTGACCAAAAGCTGGCGGCTGCCGAGATCACTGATCCGACGTCGATCGACGAGCTAGTGGCCCAGGGAATCTCCGCTCGGCAAATCGCCAAGAACAAGCGGATCCCGGTGGAAGAGGTCTACCGACTCTGCGAGGAGATGGGCATTGAGGCGCCGAGCATGGATTACGCCGACCTACGGACTGTGCGTGGACCGCAGGAGCCACCACTTAACGAGGAGACGCTCAGGCAATACGCCCAGCCCAGCTCGAAAGAGGCAACCGAGGAGGAGGCCGAGACGTACCGGCAAAACATGGGCAACCCTGCTCGACCCGTGTCTCCCCCTTCGGACCGGACCGGCCCGGCTACCAAAGACGCTACTGACATGGGCGACACCGAAGACGAGATCGACACCGGGGCTGGCGGGGCGATCTCTCTGGAAAATGAGATCGTGATCTGCAAGCTCGGCGGGATTGAGCGACCGAGCGACATCGCCTCGGCCTGCGGCAATGACGTGTCGGTGCAAAAGGTGGTGGCCGTGCTCAAACGGTACGAGGCGCACCCCGAAGAGTTCAACATCCCGGCGGAGGTGTGAAGCGGGAAATCGTTTACCAAGTAGGTAAAGAGTAATGGGCAAGAAAAAGGCCAAAGCGGCGACCAAGCCCCGGACCCGACCGGGAAAAAAGAAGGCGACTGTTAAGGCCCGAAAAACTACCGCAAAACGGGCGCCAAGGCCCAAACAGCAAAAGATCGGACCGGATGAACTGGAGATCATCGAGCGGGAGATTATCCGGGGGCGTCCCGTGGCAGCGATCGCCCGGGATCTAAAGGTCCATCATTCGACGGTCCAGCAACAAGTCGACACGCACTTGCGCCCGGCGTGGCGTGCGAAGCTCCGGCGTGGAGCCGAGATCGAGCTGGCGAAGATCGACCACCTGGAGGCGATCGCCTGGGAGCGGATGGATCAGGTTGAGCAGGCCGAAGATAGGGAGACGGTCACCAAGGAACTCACCAAGGATGGTGCCGACGCGGTGCTGATCAAGCGAATGAACATGAAACTCCGGCGCCGGAACGCCACCGGTTGGGTCGCGGCGATCGAGTGGTGCATCGAAATGCGTTGCAAGCTGCTCGGCCACTTCGCACCGACCAAGGTCAAGGTGGAAGAGGAAGGGCTCCGGGTGGCCGGGAAGACGATCGACGAGGTGGACGCGGAAATGATGGGCCGGCTGATGGCCAAGATCACCGAACGACAGCGGACCCGGATGGCGCTGCAGAGAGCGAATTTGAATTGAGAACCGGGAACCTGATTCGCTGGATGTTTCATTGGCTGCTTTTCCGGAAGAAACAGATGCTGGCAGACCGGACTTACAGAGTTCGGTGTCATGGGAGCGAGTCCCTTCCGACCGACAGCGAGCGGAACCAGCTCAAGGAAAAGTACCTGAAATGAGGCGACGCCATGAAAACTCTTAGTTCCCTTTTGCTGGTGTGGTTTCTTTTGACCGGCGCCGCCTGTGGCCCGATCCCCGTCGAGGAATTCCAGGCGATGGTCGACGCCGTTCGACCCTGGTGTGACGGGATCATCGTCTGGAGCGGATCACGTAAACCGTTTGACCGGGAGGCGCCGTGGGTCGGCGTGATCCAGGCCGAACTAAACCGATAGGTGAGAAAAATGAGCAAGTCAGTCGAGCGTAGAACAAAACATCAATCCGATCCGGCGCCGGAAGCCGAAGCGGTCACAGCGACAAAAACGGAACCGGGGGAACCGGAAGCGAAGGCGCCGGAGCCGGAAGCACCGGCCGAGCCAAAGGTGGAGGAGCAACCCAAGGCTGCCGAAGCGACTCCGACCGAACCGGCCATCGATCCGCTTGCAACGGTCGACGGGCCGATGCTGTGCGTCGGTGGTCCGCTCGACGGCCAGATCATCGAGACGCATGGCGAGTGGCGTGGGGAAGAGTACGGGCCGCAGACGGTACGACTCGACGGCTATGGAGCGAAGATGGTTTTGCTCCACCGCGACTCGACGCCGAATGAGGCGGTCAAGGCGGCGGCCGAGAGGTGGGAGGAGCTGTAGGCGTAGAACACACCGGGAATCAGAACGGGGATCGTTTTCACGGGGAGAAAACAATGATGGAGAATTGTCGGAAGTGCGGTGTATTGGGTGAAAATCGAAGGGAAGTTTGCCTTGTAGAACTTTGCGAGTTGTTAACCATCGATTCAAGTAGAAAGAGTATTCGCCTCTGCGAGGAATGCCTTGAAGACTGGATCGAATCTCTGAAAAAATGGATTTATTCGATCGATCCGCCTGTCGATCCGGAACCGCCGAGCAACGCCACGGTATGCACCACGACGCCCGTCCACGCGGAGGTGAGTGTTGACCAGGCACTTAAACTTTTACAGAACCAAATCTTTGTGCTCAGTACCAGGATCGAGGAGGAGCGAATCTATCGTGAAGCGAAATTGACACGGCTCTCAGAGCGGATCGCCGGACAAGATCTTCAATTGAATCAAGTGAGGAAAAGACTTCGGATTTTAGAGAGGCGCTCGAACGACCAGCTCATAATGCCCAAAGAGGATCCTGATCCGAAAGAGTCGGAGGTTCGCTACGAGCTGCCGCCGGAAGATCGGGCCGAGGTGATTCGGTGGGTTGGTGACATAGCGATCCTTGCGGAGAAGTATCGAGGCAGATTAGACATCAGTCGAGAGGACCTTCCGAGAGCTTCCAAGGCGTATGTCCAGCTTTGGGTGCTGTGTCAGGAGTTGGAGGAGTTGGCAACGCTATTCCCGAGGAACGATTTGTCTAAGGACATCTCGAAACTCGCCAAAGAGCATAGCCCAATCTAACGGGAGCCGATCGATGCCTAGCAGCCAAGCGTTCCAGGTCCGGGTAAGATTTCCCGCCGATTGCAATTTTCGCAAGAGAGACTTCCAGCTATTTGACCTGGCCGGCCGTAAAAGCGATTTTTGCGGCTCGAACTTCATCATGCGGGATCACGGTTGGGTTGTTAATTCGTTGACCGAGGCGATCGCCCTGAAAGAGAAGATCGGCACGAGCGGCGAATTCTCCGCCACGATCCGCGAAGACGCCACGAGCAACGATCCGACCGATCCGGCTTACGACTGGGCTCCTGAGATGGCGCCGACGATCACCGACATCGTGGTTGCCGTGATCTCCGAGATCGCCTGGTCGGTCTGGTCACTCGGCCGCTGTGCCACCGCCTGGATAACAGGCTCCCGGAAACCTCACCAGCGAAGGGCCCGTTAGCGATGCCACAACAATTTCTATTCGTCGGCGGACCCTTGGATGGGGTGCTGAGAGCACTTACTGATCAAGAGCCGTTGCCGCGAGTGACGTACCGCGAATTTCACGATCCGGCTATGCACTCCTACGACCTAAAGAAGTTTAGATTTCCGGGTGGAACTGCATTGGCTTATTTCCATTCTGATCTGGAATATCGGGAGGGAATCAAACGGTTCTTTCTGAAAATGGCCGAGCAAGTTGTCCCATACTCGCAAGGAGCAAGCGATGATAACCGTCGGCCCGATGATCCGTCGAAAACGACTCAACCGTCGGGACACGGACATCCGGGCCCGTAAGCAGAGCCGGCGAAATCGCCAACAGCAGAAAAACAGGCAACGCAAATATCGGGCTCGGCGACGGGCCAAACTGGAGAGGTACGAAGAATCACGCTATGCCGCAGACGAAGACTCCATCGGTCATCCCGGCCCATCTGCTTGACGTGGCTGCCGAAATCGCGGCCGAGGAGCCAGCGATCGCCGACTGGCTCACCGGGGTCGAGGAGGGCTGGTTTCTCCGCGACTTTGTCCCCCGGCCCGATAGGCCGGAAGTCTTTGACGAACAGGCCGGGTTTTGCTTCAATCGTGACCCGGTGAGCTTTCTTATCGGCGGCAACGCTGCGGGGACAACCGAAGCGGCCGCGTACAAGACGGCCAACTACCTACTCCGGGATCAGCCGCCGCCTCGGAAGAACACGCCGTTCTGGATCATCTCGAACACCTACGACCAGGTGTGCGACGTCTGCTGGCTCGAAAAGCTGGAAGGCCACGGGCATATCCCCGATTGTGAGATCAATTGGGATGGCGTGAGCTGGCTCAACAAGGCGAAGGGGTGGCCGAAGTCCGTACCGCTCAAGCCATGGCCTGGCCGGCCGGGGCGGAATTGGCAGATCGTCTTCAAGAGCTATGAACAGGGGCGTCGCGCTCTCCAGGCGTCCTCTATCGGCGGCTTTTGGTTCTCGGAGCAATTTCCGCTCCCACTTTTCCTGGAGACCTTGCGGGGTTGCCGGGAGTGCATGTTCCCGGGCGGACAATTCGCCGAGTTCACCCCGGTCGAGCCGGAACTTTCGCTCTGGGTCGAGGCGGTGATGGAGGATCCGCCTAAGGGTTGGCGATTTTACCGGGCCAACACCGAGGAGAACGAAGTCAACCTGGCCGAGGGCTGGCTGGAGCAGTTTTTGTCGGTGATCCCCGAGGAGATGCGAGATAGCCGGATGACCGGGGCTCTGGCCGGATTCGAGGGGGTGATCTACCAGTCGTTCATGCCGGCGATCCACGTCATCGACGAGAAGCATATCCTTTTCCCGTCCGGTGCTTACCACGCGATGGGGACCGACTGGGGCGCGTCGATCGAGCACCCGCACGCGACCATCTGGGCCTACCGCGACGGCATGGGAGACTGGGTCATCTACGACGAATACTGGTCGGCTTCGCAGAACAAGATCACGCTCGACCACGTCACCGAGGTGCTTGCACGGTGTGAGGCGTGGGGTTGGCCGGTCGAGGAGCTGGACCCGAAAGACTCGAAACCGCCCCACAAGCGATTGCGGCTGGAGAACACGGCCAGCTACGGCCTGAACTATGCCGATCCAAGCCGACCTGGCGAGATCAACGAGTGGAACGTCCGGGGTATCCCGACGGCTCCGGCCCGCAATGCGATCTTCGAGGGGATCGATTGTGTCCGGACCCTGTTGGGCGTGAATCCGGCGACCAGGAGGCCGCGGCTGCTGATATCGAAGAACTGTAAGCACCTGATTCAGGAGATCCGGAAATACCGCTGGATGCGAGGCCGTCGCCCGGAGCAGGGCAACTATTTGAACCCTAAAGTCGCTCTGGCCCAGCCTTTGAAGCGAGACGACGACTGCGCAGACGCGCTGCGGTATTTGCTCTTCTCACTCTCGCAGGCGAACCGCCGTCAGCCGAGCAGCGTCCGACATGCCGCCCGGGCTCCGAAAGCGGTACAATTGGCAACGAAGGCGGCGGGACGCACAAGGCAGTCGAGTCGGTCGATTGGCCAAGGTAACCGCGGGATGTTTAAGGGGAATCGATGATGCCGAGCGAACCAGAAGTGTAGGCGACGCCTATGGCACATCCACCACAAGGGCCAATGGGAAAGAATTTGTCTACCATGCCAGAAACATGCGCGATTAGTTTGGATTCTGTGCAAATACCCCTGAGATTGGACGACCGGTTCATTCCACCTGATTTAGAGAGTGCGTTACGTTTTTATCCAAATTACAGATCACAGGGTGGCAGATGCTCATTTGGTGGATATCTCTCTTGGATTCTGAAACAAATTGACCGCGCTGCTCCCCAAGGCTACACGGGGCAAGAAGCGTTTGACGAATTCGTTGCGTGGCTAGGTGGAATGCCAGAATTCCTGGTCGAGTATCATCGGAAGTATTTCACGGACCCCTGAAAGCTGACCGCTGTCGGCTGAAAGCTACCAAAGATGTCCAACTTCACCACCAACCCGCTGTTCGCTATCGCTGGCAGGCGCCTCAAAGAATCCGCTCGCCGGGATTTTCTGCGGACCGACACGATGCAGATGGTCACCGAGGCCCGCCGTGTGCTCCGGTCGAGCCAACGGCGGCCGGAGCAGATCGAAGGCGTGATCCGGAAGTTTGGACGCCGGGCCGGGGGTCGGTCGATGCTCGAACACTTGCGAGGCACCGAAGTTGGCCAGGTGATCCGTCAGGTCAAGCAGTACGCCCGCGGAGGCGGGGCAGCGAAGCGGGTCGTGAGCAGTCTTTTGAAAGAGCTGGGGCCGGCTGGGAAGCTCATCGAGGCGCTGATGGGCGTCAAGGGCAGGAGCAAGTTGCAGAGCGATCTGGATGCCGCTGTGGCGTTCCTAGAGGCATTCGGTCCGGAGATGGGCTACCAGGTCAAGCGTACCAAGACCGGGAAGCCGAAGCGGCCGCCCTCGATCGGTTATCTGGACCGCAAGGCGTCCGAGGCCCGGGAGCTGCTCGAATCGCTCGGCTACCGGGTGATGGGCCCTGGGGAAGAGGCTGGTCCGGAGCGGCCGAAAAACCGGCTGCCGTTCGACATCCCGGCGAGTACCTCGGCCGGACGCAAGCGGAAGGTGGTCGATCTGAGTGTCGCCGGCACGAATCGGCGCTTCCCGGTCTCACACCCGATCGTCACCGGCGAGATGGTCCGAACCCCGGAGAGCACCAATGTTTACGCCTACGGTTACGACATTGAGACTCGCTATCTCTACGTGCGATTCCGGGCGCCCGAGCAGAGTTCCGGTGGTAAGCGGCGCGGTGGTCGTGACCAGGGGCGTGCGAACCGAGCCGGTCCGCTCTATCAATACGCGCACGTGCCTCCGGAGCTGTTTCTGAGATTTCTCCAGGCGCCGAGCAAGGGAACGTGGATTTGGGATAATATCCGGGTCCGGGGTACGCTCAGCGGCCACCAATTCGATTACACGCTTGTCGGGATCACCGGGGATTATGTTCCCCGGAAGGTGACCCTGACGCCGCGCGGCGAAGAGTTCCGCAAGCGAACGGTGCTTACCGATCGGGGCCGGGAGAGAACCAGTCGGTTGCCCAACGCGATGGCCCGGCCGTTTGGTGGCCAACCGAACCGGGCAGAGCCGAACCGAGGGGCACCGAATACAGGAGCGCCATGATGAAACGCCGATCATTCTTGAAATCCATGGGGGCCATCTTCGCAGGATGTCTGACGCCGCTCGGGTTTTTCCCGGCCAAGACGCCTGGTTTCACCATCACGTTGAAGGGATTCCAGATTCCCGTGTATTACGGGCACGAACAGGAAGAACTTTGGGTAGAGCGTGACACCGAGCGTGGGACGGCTTTTCACCATTTCCTCTACGACGCCGAAAAAAACACCTATGAGGTTAGAACGTGGTGGCCTTTTGATGAGCCTGATCACCGGAAGGATACCGTCAAGGAATTCTGGCCAGCCGATCGTACCCGGATCGTCCGGATCGTCCGGCCTGATCCATATAAGGCGAAGGGAAACGCCTGATGATCCGTGTCGTTCACATCATCGACAGCGACCTAACCCTGGACGCACTGCGGGCCATGTTCCCCGATTTCGACAACCGCAACCCAGTCCTGGGGCCGATCGAGCTGATCCATTTTTCCCGGGAGGTCGAGCTGGACGCGCGGGACGATGGCGACCTACGCGCTCCCGGCCACCCGACGTTGCCCCAGGCGGCTCCAGCTACCCGGTCCAAAATAATCTCGGTTGTCCCGCTCGATTCGTGCCTCCAGTTCTACCGGGAGATCAACGTGTTTCTCGACGAGATCACCATCATGCTGGAAAATAAGAACCTGGAGGGCGCCCACTGGAATATCCGGTCGCTACGGACCAAGCTCACCGGCTTTTCTGAGGAGTTGGAGGCCAAGATCGAAGGAGTGAGTGCCTGATGCACTCCCGGCAAACGAAATCGCTGATCCGCCCATCCACGCTGGTTGACTATCGGCCCAAAATCAAGCCCCACCGGACGATCCGCAATCCGACGCGGCGAACCGGTCGCAACCACGCCTGCCCATGCGGAAGCGGCAAGAAGTTCAAGCGGTGCTGTGCCCTCAAACCGGCGGTGTCGCCATAATTTACGCATGAACTGACGATGCGCAAATCGATCGGGCTAGACGAGATAGGACGCCGCTGGTCGAATCGGTGTAGAATCCTACGCCGCAAGCTGTAAATTGAGGGTGGAGAAGCCGAACATGAAGCCCGACGAAACCCTCCTGAGACTCTGCCGCAAGGCGATCGCCTTTCCGATGGGCGGGCGACCCGACCGCAACCGGCTCGCCGAGCTGTGCGAAAGCTACCGGGGCGCCTGCAAGCTCTCCGAGGGCCGGATCGAGAAGCGAAATCGGCACTGGACCCACATCGCCATCCGCTATCAGGCGGACCTTCGGAGCCTGCTCGGGAGGATTCACCGGGATGCCCGGGAGCAGTACCAGACCATCCATGCCCTGTACAACGAAAGCGGATCGAAGAAGTCCCGCAATAAAAAGCATCGAGCCAGAAAATAGAGGACGGAACCCATGGCAACGCTAGCCCCCGGCCAGGCCGGTCCACTTCCGGCATATTCCGCACAGAACCGCGTGAGCGGCATCCGCGGCGTCCGACCCGCCTTCACGCCGCACGGCGCCACGATTCTCAGCCAGACCTGGAGCGGAGATCCCAAGGATAAGGATCCGGCGAGCGGAATCCTGGGAATGCCGCCGAACCTCGGTGAGGGCCTGCTCCCGCACGTCATCACGCACCAAGGGATTATCTCCAGCGTCTCCCGGATTTACCGGCCGAGCGACGAGGCGATCAAGGACAGTTTTGATAATGCCCGGTTCATGCGCAACGATCCGGTCATCATGGAGTGCGTCGAGCTGCGTCAGCGGTCGACCGCGCTGTTGGACTGGCACTTGGAGCCGGACAATGAGAAGGATGAACGTCAGGTCCAGCTTTGCGACGATTTGAAGCTGATCCTGGAGAACATCCCCCGCTTCATGCAGTACCGCGAGAATCTTCTCCACGCCACCTGGTACGGTCGCTACGGGTGTCAGCACCGATTTCGCTGGAAAAAGCTCCGCAACAACATGCGGATCGTCTGCAATCGTTGGCTGCCGGTCAACGGCGACAAGATCGTTTTTCGCTACGACGACGGCACCCAGGAATACGATCCGGACCAGGTCGGTATCCGGGTCGGCGCCGGGTTTACCACCGGCACCTCGGTCGCCAAGGCATGGACGGCCGAGCGAATCAACAAGGTCGAGCCGACCGACTACGGGCTTGCTTACTTCCTGGAGGCATGGGAGCGGCCTCTGTTGGCCCTGCACAAGCACTACATCGAGGACGGCGAATACGAAGAACCGGCCAACGCCGGGAGAATCCACGGGGTGGGTCTCCGGAGCCGGCTCTACTGGATTTGGTACCAGAAGCAAGAGACGCTCGCCCAGATGGTCGAGTACCTCGAGCGCTCGGCCACCGGCATCGAGATCTGGTATTACCCCTGGGGTGACCCACAGGCCGAGGCTCGAACGCGGGCAGCAGCCGAGGAGCGGATCGGTCCAGGCCGGAACATCGTGCTGGTTCCGCGGCCGATGGGCGAAGAGGGCCAGGCATACGGCGTCGAGCGGATCGAGCCGGGGATGGCCGGCATCGACGCGCTCCACAAGCTGGTGACCGAGTATTTTGGCTGGCAAATCAAACGAATGATTTTGGGGCAGACGCTCACCACCGAGTCGGGAGCGACGGGCCTGGGGAGCAACCTGGCGAGCGTCCACCTCGATACGTTCATGCAGATCGTCCGATACGACAGCGCGCTGCTCGAAGAGACGATCACCACCGACCTGGTCGAGCCCTTGAAGCGATTCAATTTTCCGTGGGCCGAGGACATCCCGATCCGCTTCCGGATCGACACCGAGGCGCCCGACGCCGAGAGCAAGCTCGAAGCCTTTATGAAGGCGTGGGAGATGGGTCTCAAGATTCCCGTCCAGCAGGTTCGGGACCTGATCGGCGTGCCGAAACCGGACAAAGACCAGGAGGTGCTCGACAAGGCCGAGCAGGAGCAGGCCATGGGGGAGGCCCAACAGCAACAGCAGATGGCCATGCAGGGTCAGCAGCAGGGTCACGACGCGTCGATGGCGATGGCCCAGCATCAGTACGACGCGTCGCAAACCCAACAGGCCCAACAACATGAGCAGCAGCTCGAGCGCACTCGAGCGCAAGTCAACGGCTGGACGCCTAGCGGCCCCAATGGAGACGCCGACCAGCTCACGCGGATCTTCGCCCAACGCGGAATGCTCGCCCCGGGCCTTTCTTCCGGTGTGAACCAGCAGGAAGCGGAGGTGGCCCAGCAGGGCCAACCCTTTCTCCGACCCGACTCTCCTGCAGGTCGCCCCGATGGCCGGGGTGTAGCGGACGAGCCGCCACCGAGTCCGACCGGCGACCCGCCCCCGCCCAGCCAGGACAGTGAGCGGACGAAGATCGCAGAATACGCCTCGGGGAGAGGAGCATCCTCAGGGACTAACCCCCCCGGTCTCAGAACCTCCCCCGAGGCGGTTTTTCATGGGGACGACAATCGGGAGCGATACACGGCCGTCTATGCGCAGCCGTGGGCCGGCGGCCAGAATGTCGCCGGCGGCAACGTCGGGCCGGCTCAGGAGTGGAAATACGAGGCCGACGAGCCGAACAGTTCGACTGGCCATCCGCCCGATCTTGCCGAACTGTTCAACCGGGAATTCTGCCGGCGTGGATGGACGCTAGGTGGCTCATGCCGACCCGAGTCATACCACCGTCTCCGCTACGAGCCCGGGATCGTAGGCCGGTTGCTCTACTCCTGGAGCCCCGTTATCACCACCAAGCCGATCGAGAAGATCACCGGACCGCCGTTCCATCCGCCGATCAAAGAGAAAAACCCGGACCCGGGTCAGCGGCACTATGCCGGCTGGCAAAACACGGATGGCCCGCCAGACCCGGGTCCGGCTGTTAAAGCTACCCCATTCTCCGCAGAGCGCCACGAGGAGCCAAGCCTTGTCGACCTCCTAAACGCTGAGTTCGGACATCGTGGGTGGAACGGGAGCGTTGATCGCTACGACGCCGCTTTCGAGTCGAATCATCCACGCGGCTCAGGCGGCAAGTTCGGCCAGCCTGACCTTTCCGGCTGGGATAAGACCCAAGAGCGTCACGAGAGTCTGCCGGGCCAGAGAGGGCTGTTTGCGGACCTTGACGTGCGTCCGGAAAAGCCTAAGAAGTCGCCCCAGCGGAGCCTGTTTTCCCGGCCTGGGATCGTCGAACGGTTCAATCGGGAGTTCGGCCGCCGGGGATTTCCTGCTCCCCCGCGCCTCCCCCACGCCTCCCCTGAACGAACGCCTCGGAACCTGCTCACCGCGATGCTTCGCCGGGAGTTCTACTGCCGGGGCTGGCGGGAGCGTGGCGCCCAGGTCTACCGTTACGACAAGCAGGGGACGTTCACTTGGAAAGAGGGAGAACACCCCAGGGACGACGCCGGCAAGTTCGCCGAAAAGGAAGGCGGCGGGGCCGCGGTGGCCGATCCTCCCAAGAAAACCGGTCTATCGGATGAACAGAATCAAAAGCGGCAGGCTTGGGAGGATATGCAACGGCGGATCATGGATGACGTTGATGACGCGCTAGGATTAAAATCGAGTTTGGCGGGGCCAATACGGGCCGAGTATCGGAAAACCGTCGAGCGGATTCTGCTGTATATGACTCCAACGGCTATGAAGCGGCTCCGGTCCGGTGCCGAGATGCACTTTTACCCGGACATGAAAAGCCTCCAGGAAATGCACCACGTCATAAGCGGTTCAAAGAAAAGTGGATCGGTCGGAGGCTTTTTTTCGTGGTATAAAGTGGATGAGAGAGCACTTCCTGGAGATGTTCATATCGATGGCGCCCCTGGTTGGTCAGATTCCCGGAACACCTATGCCCATGAATTCGCTCACGTCGTCGACGGCCCAGGTTATCCGCTTTCCAGCACGGACGAATGGAGAATGGCGTGGGATTCGGAAATCGCCCCCGATCGGAAAAACGGGGTTGGTTATGGCTACAAGTTCGATGATCCCCAGCCACCTCTTTCCGCCTACGCGACAACGAGCCCGCAAGAGGGTTGGGCCGAGTTTGGCCGTCTCGTCTTCACCAATCCCCGGGAGGCCCGCGATCGCTTTCCGATGGCCTGGAACGTCTGGCACGATCACCATCTGGTGGCCGGCGAAAAGGCCGATGCCCCACCACCTGACCCGGGAAAACAGAGGTTTTATTTCCAGAAAGGGGCCAAGGGAGGCCAGGCCCTCCCGGAGATATTCGAGCGGGGCGAGACGGTCGAGCACGAGGGCCAGACGATCCACGCGGACATTCTGATCGGGGATGACGGAAACAAAACCGGTGGGGACCGGGGAAAACCAGGTTGACAGCCACGCCGCGCCGGCCACAGAATAAAGAACAGACCCGGATCGACCACAACCGCAACCAGCGGATGAAGGCGGTCCGGGAGCTGGATCGGCTCTTGAAGGTCGCCGAGCAGCTTGATTTTGTCGGAAGTGTCGAGATCGTCATTCCGGGAAAAGATGGCCGGCTCGGGCGGATCAAAGCAGGGCTTACCAGCTATTTAGACTGACACTGAAAATCTTAAATACACTGGGTCACCAAACACTTGGGCCCGCAACTGCCAATCATGGTGGTTGCGGGCCTTTTTTTGCGCGCCATGCAAAGCACACTCGAACAACCCGTTCTCGATCACCGGCAGCAGCTCCCGGAGGCGAACATCCGCAAGGCCGGGATGTTCGACCCGGCTGAGTTCAAGACGATCGAGAACGTCCCGGTCTTCGCCGAGCACGAGACCACGGCAAAGGATGGGCGGGTTATCCGCTTCACGCACAACGAACTGTCCGAAGTTGCCGAGCGGTGCAATCGCCGGATCCGGGAGACCAACGACTACGCGGCCGTGACGATCGGCCACACTCCGAGCCCGCAAGAGGTCGCCCAGGGTGCTCAGCAGCCTGACGTCGTCGGTTTCGCCGGGCCCTTCCGGATCGGGACGATCGGCGAAGGCCAGACTCAGCGCTACGCGATCCTGGCCGACATGCACATTTTCAAGGATGACGTCGCCAAAGTCCGCAAGCATCCCCGCCGGAGCCCCGAGCTGTGGCTGGAGAAAGACTACGCGGATATGTTCCTCGACCCGATCGCATTGCTCGGTGCCGAGGCGCCGCGGCTCGATATGGGCCTTCTCTACGGTGCCAACTACCACGGCCGCAATCTCATGCGATACACCGCGGTCGCTCCCGGCGCGGCCAACACATTCATTCCCGGCGGCGATGACGATCGCCAGCGCCAGCCCTACCAATCCGCAGGAGGTGTTGCCATGCAACCCGAAGAACTCAGGCAAATCGTAGACGCCCTAGAACAGCTCGATTGGGTGCAAGGCGTCAAGGCCCTTTTAGCATCGCAAGCCCCATCCCCAGGGATCGGTGGCGACCAGGGAATGCCGTCGGGCGAGATGCCCGGCGAAATG
>SDBV01000280.1_pt1 | contig 70775 bp, 86 predicted proteins | sample 2277081 | NCBI WGS metagenome assembly SDBV01 (sample SAMN10402039, study PRJNA504765) | marine sediment metagenome | isolation source: marine sediment core GS10_PC15, 223 cmbsf | place: Arctic Ocean: Southern Knipovich Ridge | collected 2010
TTAAATCTTCATCATACAAAGAATAATTAGTTCCTTGCCAATTGAATACAAATTTCAATAAGTTAGAAACTCCTGTAATAGTAGAATTAATTGTTAAACTTGAACCAGTAGTCTGAGTTCCATGACTTGGAGTCGGATTAACAAAAGAAATGAAAGGAATAGCTGAAATAATTCCAATAGATAATACCAAGAACAATACAATTACAACCCCTTTTTTCATATGAAAATTAGTAAAATAGAATTTATAATTGTTTTTATTTAATCCATACACTCAACCTCGACAATCTTTATAAATCATTTCCATCAACACAAAGTCATGAAGTTTAACACATTCTCACCAAGGTCACACACTAGCCCCTTGCCCGGTCGGGGCGTAATACCTTCTTGATATATTCGAGGGGTCACGCTTTTTGTTCAAGATTTATCCAAGATTAATATTGCAGAATGTTAAAAAATCCATTTATATCTGTTTTTCATTTTTTCTTTTCTCCAGAATCTTGTATTTGTTTAATAATCCACACAATAAACAAAACCAACGCTATTATCCCTAAAATCCTGAACAACCATCCAAAGAGACTCATACCAAATCCACTATAAAAACCACCCATCATACCCCCCATTCCTCCAAAGCCCATCATGCCAAAACCTCCAAATAAGAATAAGGTAAGAACTACACCTATCACAATTATTAATGTATTATCTTCTTTTTTCATTTTATATTTTGCACACCCCTTTTATAGACTTTCCAGTGAAATAAATAGAAGTAAACAAAATTAATATTCCTAATATTTGTAATTCAAGTCCTCTGAATGGAAGATACATCAAAGCTAGAGGCATTCCAATTAATCCAAGTAAAAACGCTCCACAAGTAGGGCAACCAACACCAAATGCTGCAATTCCAGATCCTATAAATCCCAAAAACCTTCTTCATTTTTTATAAGAATCTCTGTGTCAAGACAACTTAATATTTCAACATCACCATTAAAATCTTTCAAAGATAATTCTTCAGGAAAAATAATTTCTTCATCCATAGTATCTATTTTATGAACAACAAGGTAAGCTGAAGCAAAACTAATAGAACAAATTATTAAAAGGCTTATTAAAATCAAATCAAAAACGCGACAATTTAACTTATCTTGTTTTTTTACTTTGTATTATTGCAGTTTACCTTTGCATTCTTGCAGGTTTCATAAACATTTGATTCTGGAATATTCAGTTTCTTAGAAATCTCTGAATCTGTCAACTTTCTTTTCTTTAATCTCAAAATCCTTCTTTTCACACTACCTATTCTCATTTTTTCCCCTTCCTATTTATCGAATAAACCTTCGCCATTCCAATTTTTTTAATGAGAACTTTACCAGCACCATCGAGTTTTGCAAGAGCTGTCCGAACAGAAGAACGATTTAATTTTGTTTTTGTAACAAGCTCTGTAATTGTCAGACCATCAGAATTTTTTAAAGTAGAATAAACTTTATTCACAACACTGTTTTCCTTTTTGTATTTAATTTTGTCACCCATTTTATTAACAGCGTAGATAATAATGTTAATTAAGACATTATCAACAACATTGTAATTAACTTATAATTGATTTATATTAAATCTTATTTAGAAAGTAAGATAAAGAACAACCACTCTGGATATGAAATTATATTTTTTATCCTTAAGGTATTGGGGAAGGGGGAGAAATTTAAAACAAAGGATCTTTATCCACAACACAAACAAAGAAAATTTTATCCTTAGTTTCAATTTTTTGATAAGAAACATTACTATATCTTTTTTTCTTTCTAGATTTTAAACTCAACGGGATTATAAAATATTTTGCACCGCCTTTGTTTCCTCTTTCAACAATCCTAGAGTTGTGATTACATAGATTTGCTGAGAACAAATGAACTTTTGTAGCATGATTTTTTAATTGTTGAGCCTCATATTCATTTAATTCAATCTGATGAATTACCTTATCCTCAATTGCCTTTGTTTTTATTATCTCCCCAATCTTAATCTCCCTAAAGATAAAAGAAGTTTTAAGCTTAAAAACTTTACTTCTTAAATACTTGGATAACTTTTGCCAAAATTTATCCAGAACAAAGAACAAAAAATATAATCGTTTTTTTATATCTTTTAACATGGCATTCACAAGATTATTAAAAGCTAAAAACATCAAATATTCATCTAAAAGGAGTAGTAAAAAATGGGGAAGATTTTAGGAACTAAAATAACAAAAGATAATAAAATAATTTTTGAAGTGGAAATGGATTATGAAGAATCCTTAAAATTAAAAGGGCATATAAAAAATGTGCATGTTTTTTCAGAAGATGCTGCAGAAATCAAAGCAAATTTATCCCAAAGAGGCACAAATGAAGCAACAAAATACTTTCTTATCCCTCGAGAATTAAGATCAAATTTAACATTTAACGAAGAAGTTAAATGTCAAAAAATAGACACAGATACAAGAACAATGTTTATTTTTGTTGTTAGTAAAATCAAAATTTAATGTAATGGAAGAAAAAACAAAACCCAAGAAAAAGAAACAAGAAGAAACCTTTACAAGAGAAAGTTCTGGAATTAATGAAATTGATTCAATGATTCAGAAAGGTTTCCCAAATGGAAGTATCATTGGTTTATCAGGCCCTCCTGGTGTAGGAAAATCCATATTAAGCTTGCATTTTATTTTAGAAGGAGCAAGAAAAGGGCAAAAATGCGTTTATATTAATTTGGAAGAGCCAAGAAAAAATATTAACAACATGATTAATCAATTTGATTTGCAGACGAACTCTTTGAACTAGAAAAAAAAGAATTAATTATAATAAAATGTTTTGATTATCCTGAATATGAAAAAGTCTACACAGAACTCCTTGAAAGAATAAAAAAAGATAAAAAAATAAAAAGACTTGTTATAGATAGCATGGGAAGAAATTGATTTTATATTGCCAAATTCAGATTCAAAAAATAAATTAAAGTTATTTGCAGATTTTATGATTCAAAGAAGTGTTTGAGTGTTATTTTTTTCTACGAGCTTTTTGGGCCTTCTTAATATTTTCTTTTTGAGCCTTCTTCATAGCAGGAGTGGGTTTATCTTTTTCAGGAATATTCCTTCTTGGTTTAGCTTCAAAGACATCTCCCTTAATATGTTTAGGTTTTGTTTGTAATTTAGATAAAAGCTCTTTTGCATCTTTGCTATCAGCAACTAAAACACCTTTTTCCATATGAGCATCACTTTTACCAATAAGCCATGCTTGAGTATCCCAACTCCCACTTGCTCTTTTTCCAGCAACTCTCTCAAGATGTCCTTTTTTTCCAACATCATGGATCCTAAAAGAAACAAATTTACCCTTTGGTCTTACAGTTATTCTATAGAATCTTCCAGTCCCTTTTGTCCCTGGTTTAGCTCTTGCTCTTCCTTGCGGCTGTGCCAAGGCATGCTCACGATGAGACATAGATTTCCACTTTGCTTGAGCTTTCTTAATATTTTTTATTGCAGCTTTCTTCTGTTTTTCAGAAACCATTTTTATTAAAAAAAAAGGATAAGAAAAAAAAAATAGAAATTTTTCCTTTCTATCCAATCGAATCGGGTAAGATTAAATAAGAAGAAAAAAACTATAAACTTTATTGCTAAACTTTATCCAAAAACACAAAAATTTATTTAAATAACTCTTTCTTTTCCAAAATATGGATATAAAGACACTTCCAACTGAAGAAAGACCAAGAGAGAAATTAATTAAATACGGATCAAAGACATTAACTAACTCAGAACTTTTAGCAATAATCTTAAGAACTGGAAACAAAAAAGAAAGTGTCTTAGAACTATCAAATAAATTTTTCAAAAAATACAATATTAAATCTCTATCTCGATTAAAAACATCAACCTTGGAAAAACAATTAGGGATTGGTGATGCCAAAGCTTGTCAAATTATGGCTTGTTTTGAATTAGGAAAAAGACTGTCTTCCTTTAAAGAAGATAAACAACCTCAAATAAAGAATGCAAAAGATGTAGCTAAGTTATTCATTCCTGAAATGAGTAATTTAGAAAAAGAACATTTCAAAGGAATTTATTTAGATTCAAGAAAAAGAATAATCAAACAGGAAAATATCTTTATTGGTTCATTAAATGAATCTGTTGTTCATCCTCGCGAAATATTCAAAATAGCCTTAGATGAAAATGCAGCTGCAATAATTCTTTTACATAATCATCCTTCAGGAGATTCTTCACCAAGTAGTTTTGATATTAAAATTACAAAAGAATTAATTAAAGCTGGTGAGTTACTGGGAATTCAAATTCTAGACCATATAATTATTGGTGGAGGAAAATACTTTAGTTTTAAGGAGAAAGAATTAATCTAAATTATTTTTCAATAATAATTCACCTGTTAAATTACACCAAACCAACAAATTCTTTCCTAACCTTTTCCATACATTCCTTATCTAACCTAGCTATTTTCTTCTTAATAATACTTTTCTCTAGTGTAAATAACTTATCAACTTTTATTCTGCTCTTTATAGGAATTTCTCCTTCTAATAAATTATCATTATCTAACAATACAGAACATTGAGCATTCTTTAGATTAGAAGTGATGCCACAAGTGATTATATCCTTACAACTATCATTATAATTATTATTAGAAAGAACAAGCACTGGTCTTTGTCTCAAACCACCTAAATCAGAAAAAGGAAACGGCACGATTAAAACATCTCCTTGTTTAAACTGCATCCCAAATTTCATCTTCCTTGTTGTTCCACAATTTATTCGCAACCTTTTCAGAATGTTTTAACAAATCACCAAAATCAGATTCCATCACCTTTTTAATTAATATTGTTCCTCCATTCATCACAACAAGCAACTCATCCCCCGTAGATATACCAACAGAACTGCGAAAATCAACTGGAATAGAAATCTGTCCTTTATCAGTTACTTTTACAATTTTAGTTTCCATAAAGAAGTAAGAATTTCCTTACTTATATATTTTTCTATTATTTTTCAATCATTTCCCGAATTTTCATTCCCTTTGGAGTTAACTCATACAACCTTCCTGTTTTTTCTTTAGGATTCAAACATCTAACAATTTTCTTTTTCTTAAATTCGCGTAAAACATCACTCACGTTGTTTAAACTAAGCTTAGTTTCCTCTTTTATTTCAGTAGGAATTTTTACTTTTCCCATTGCCTTTATTACTTTCTTCCTTTGCTTCCCGCGAACTATCCAAGAATAATCTTTTTCCATGAAAATTAGTGTACATTCAGTATAAAAAGATTTACACTGAATCTATACCAAAGTTTTAAATAGAACAGAGTTTTTAGAAAATACCTGTGTAATTAACTGCCAAGAATCACATAAAAACTTAAAAAGGAAAATAAACATAACAAAATGATAAAAAATAAACTCAGAGAATTCTTTTGGATGCTAAATTGTAAAGGTTATATTAGTTTTAAACTTTTCAAGAGATTATTTTATCATAAAGACGATTGAGAGTAAATATCAAGCAAACATATGTTTTATGAATATTATAAATTTATTCTGAGAGATTTTCATATCCTGGCAATTCAAACAATCTTATAATGTCCTTAGCAATAACATCATGTCCATAAACATCCCTAACCACCGGAGAATTGTGCGAGACATTCTTTTTTGCAGTTTCCAACATAGATTCTAAGTTTAACCTTTTACCAACTTCTCTGAGTAATTTACTATCTGAAAGAATATTATTAAAATGTTTAAGCCTATCTTTATAGTTTTTATCTGCTCTAAGAGTGCTATTATCATATAATGCGTTTCCAAAAATCATTCCATTATTCTCAAAATCTTCATGCAATTCCCTAACTCTTCTACCAATTAAAGGAATTTCTGCTACTTGAGACTCTGCATTAGCATATTCAAACCCTCCAAAAGTTGCAGTAGATACTGCTAAATCACAATTATGGTAGAAATTTCCAACATCAAAATTCTCTTCATCTAAGAATTTAGAAGCCTCACCCATTGAAAAAGAAATATTATGTGTCTTAGAAAATTCACTTATTTCATCAAGATATTCTTTTTCCTGTTTAGTTAATTTTTCAGCAGGAGGGACCAAAGTAACAATTAATCTTGCTTTCTTTCCAGTAGTATATTCATAGAATTTTGTCAAAAGAAGTGCTTCTTCAACATTTTTTCTTTTATCAGCTCTTACAGCATAAGCAATGTGATCATAACCTTCTTTCATAATTCCTTTTTCCAAAAAAAGTTCTTCCAAGCTTTTATCTTTTACAGGATCATTAGGAGCATAATTATCACAAATAACTGAATTTTTAAGGATAAAAACGTCTCCTTCATAATATTCTTCAAGTTTATGTTTAATATTGCTAGTTAAAGCTACCTGAGTAACACCAGAGTTCTTGGGAAATAAATCAAATGGGGGCTTTTCAAATCCATTAAAAAATCCTTTTATTTCTCCACCATAATTGATAATCCAATCATGATTCCTGGAAATAACATTTTTATCATAATTATTCAAAAAATTTCTAACACCTTTAGCAAATTGCCAATATTTTCCCCTATTAAGGTTTTCCCAAAACATAGCATCAAAATCCTGTGTAACCTCTGTTAATTGTTTTTCAAGATTCTCGATATAATCTTTAGCCATCCTACTATCTGCATTCAAATCTAAATGGAATATTTCTGGATCAAACGGTTTTGGAGCAAGGTCAATGGGTCTTTGATCATTTCCTTTAAGAGGATGATCAAAATTTCCTGCTACATAACCAAATTCAAGATTAGGATAATAAACTTTTAGCCCTTCTCTATTCGCTTTTAACACCTTTTCAACACCCTCAGACCTCCCTCGTGAATAAAAAAAATGTCCAGCCCCTATTTTCAAGGGTTTATAAGAAAGCACCTGCTGTTCTGAATTTGAATTTGAATTTGATCTTTTTCTTGCCATTTGTTCTATTTCCTCTGTCATTTATTCACCTCCTGGTTAAAATACTGGAAAATCCAATATTTCTACACAAGAAAATTGGAATTCATATATAAAGCTTTCGTTACCAACCAAGAGTTTGTACAAACACCCTCAAATTAAAGAACAAATACACCTAACAATTAAAAACCACAAAATCCTCAACAAAACATGAGAAAAAGATATTCATTTTCATCGAGAAGAACAGGAAACATAGATAATCTTAGAAAGCAAAAGAAAAAATATCCTACGATTGCAGATAAAATTGTTCAAGACTCAGATATAATCCTTCAAGTACTAGATGCAAGATTTCCAGAAGAAACAAGAAACCTTGAACTAGAAGAAGAAATAATAAAAAAAGGCAAAAAAATAATTTATGTTTTTAATAAATCAGATTTAGTTGATAAAAGAAAACTTCGTAAATTTAATTACCTTAACCCAAGTATCTCAATTTCTTGCACATCATATCAAAACATAAAAGACCTTAGAAATTTAATAAAAAGAATTGCAAAAAAAATAGATAAACCAGTCAACAGAGATAAACTAGGAAAAGTTGTAGTAGGTGTTATTGGTTATCCTAACACAGGAAAAAGCTCACTGATTAACGTACTCATTGGAAGATCTTCTGCAGGAGTTGGTTCAGATGCAGGATTTACAAAATCAATTCAAAAATTAAAACTCTCAGAAGGAATAAACTTACTCGATAGTCCAGGAGTAATTCCAAAAAAAGAATACTCTAGTTCTGATTCAGAAAAGATAGCAACACATACAAAACTTGGAGGTCGTTCATATTCCCAAGTTAAAGAAGCTGAAATGGTGGTTGCTAATTTAATGAAAGATTATTCAAAACAAATTGAAAAATTTTACAAAATAAAAGCGCATGGAGATTCAGAAATTCTCCTCGAAGAACTTGGAAAACAAAAAGGATTTTTTAAATCAAAAGGATTAATTAATGAAGACAAAGCAGCGAGAGTAGTTTTAAAAGATTGGCAGCAAGGGAAAATTAGGATTTAAGTAATTTTAATTTATCTTCAAGAATAAAATCTCTTTGATTTACTAACACCATTTCTTTTAATTCGCAATATTCTGCACGTCCATTGCCATCACACCCCATACAATCCTGAACATTCCTAGATTTTCCTAGCAAAGAAAAATAATTTACCTTTATCTCAGCATACAAACAACCCTATCCTCTTTATTCATGCAGAAACACAAAACCTTGGACTATTTAAACATTATTAAAATAAATTAAATATTCTAAAATAATTTCCCCATAAAATAAGTTATGATTACTACTAACACAGCTATAGATACATGTTCAAATATTTTAACAAAAGGTCTATCTCCTCTAGAAATGGCAATATTATAACTAAAAATCGATAAAACAAAAATAGAAAATATAATACTAACTATTATTGCTAAATTGAGTTCAAGAAATAAAACAGGTAAAACAAAAATTAATGCAAATGCAAGTTTTGAAAAAAATGTTAAAAAAGTTTCTTTCCAAATAGTAGAATGTTTTATTTTTCCAGAAGATTCTTCTGACAAATGAATTCCTAATGAATCTGAAAACGCATCAGCAACTGCAACAGATAAAATTCCAACAAGAACAGCCATTTTTGAATTTGTTACAGAATATAAACCAATCATCACTCCAAGAGTTGTTATTATTCCGGAAACAAGTCCAAACCCAAAACCTCTTTTTCTAAAAAATTTCATAATTATATATCTCCCTTCTCAATTAGAAATTTTATATTAGGTGCAACATGATGTTTTCCTTTTTTTATATCTTCTATATCCAACCACAACACTTCTTTAATAGGGGGCATAGGCATAATCTCTTCTTTATTCTTTAACTTTGCAAGATAATGAATTAATACAATACACATTTCCTCATCAGTCTGAGGGTTTTTCCAAAGGATCATTGGATGAAGAGGCTTTATAATTTCAATCTCTGCATTATTTTCTTCCTTGGTTTCCCTATGACAAGCTTCTTCTAAATCTTCAATTCCATGTTCAATAGTTCCACCAGGTAATTTATAAAAATCATCTTTATCATCTTTATTAACTAACAAACTTCCTTGTTCAATTATTACTGGACCAGATGCAATTATATATTTCATTAAAAAATCAAGAATTAATACTATAAAAATTTAACCATATACTCTCCCCAACTTTCATCCAAAGAGTATCCTAAATTTCTATAATACTCACGAACACCAACCCCACTAATTACTTTAATATCTTTACACCCTACTTTCTTAGCAATTTTCTCTGCTTCTTTCATTAGCATTTTACCTAAACCTTTATGTTGAGATATTTTTCCTTTCTCACCCAAAACTAAACTTTGACCATAAACATGTAATTCTCTTATCATTGCTTTTTTATTTTTAATCCTCAATCTTAATAATCCAAACAAAACATCATCTTTATTCACAATTTCTAAAAAATATTCTTTCCCGTTAGAAGCATTATATTTTATAATTTTTAATTTAGTTTTCAAATCAACATCTTCCATATTCTGAAAGCCAATCTCCCTCATTCTAATTTCTTTAATTCCAGAATCTTTCAATTCTTTATGTAAATCTCCTCTCATTGAAGTAGAGGCTGCCTCTACTTTCATTTTTTCTTTTGGAATTTCACGCATAACCCTCATAACTCTGCAATACTCTGGAATAACTTTAAACATTTTTTTCAAAAGAGATTTTGTTTGAGAATTTGTATATGGCTTATATTTAATCTTCTTGTAAGATTTTGCAAGAGGTGAACTTTCAACAATTTGACAAGGGTATAACTTAAGTTGGTCTGGTCTAAATCTTTCATCCTTGAAAATTAGTTTAAATTTCTCTAAATCCTTTTTAGGATTACTATAAGGAATTCCAGGCATTATATGATATCCAATTTTAAATCCAGCATCTTTCAATCTTTGTGTTGCCTCAACAACATCTTTCACAGTATGTCCTCTATTGGTTTTCTTATAAATTAAATCAGATAAAATTTGGACCCCTATCTCAACTCTTGTGCACCCAAACTCCCGCATCCTAGCTATATCTTCATCTGAACAATTATCAGGCCGATTTTCAATACAAAAAGCAACAACCCTGTGCTTTGCTTTTTCATTTAACTCCTTTGCTTTCTTCAGTGTTTTAGATTTCTTTCCATTTAAAACATCATAGCAACTCTTAACACATTCATATTGATAATCTACAGGATATTGTAAAAAAGTTCCACCAATAAATATTAATTCAATTTTTTCAGTAGGATGCCCCATAGCAATTAAAGAATCCAACCTCACCTTCACTTGCTTTTTAATATCATATTTCAAAGCCATTGCCCTCATAATTGCAGGACTCTTATCAGTATAACTTTGTGGAACAAAATCCCCTCCAGGACAATAAATACAAGTTCCATGATCACATTTCTTTGGTTTTAGAACCACAGTTAAAGGAGTTATTCCTGATTTTGAACGAACTGGCTTCTTTGGAGAGTTCTGGTTTGGAAACCTTTTTGAAAGGTTTATTTTTGGATTAATCATAAAAAACCAACAATTTTTAACCTTAAAACTCTTTCCAATTCAATGAAAAAAGAATCACAAGAAAAAGTCTGGGACAATATTGCTCCAGAATGGCATGAATTCAAAACAAGACCCTCCCAAACTGCAACAGAATTTATAAATAAATCAAAAGGAAAAATACTTGATTTTGGAAGTGGTTCTGGAAGAAACCTTCTAGAAATAAAAAAATCAAAAGACAGGGAATTATATTTAGTAGATTTCTCAAAAGAAATGCTAAACAGAGCAGAAGAGAGAGCAAAAAAATTAAAATTAAAAATAATAACTAAAAAATTTAGCCTAGAAAAAACAGATTTCCCAGATAATTATTTTGATGGTGCAATATGCACTGCAGCAATTCACTGCGTTGAAACCCCTGCAAAAAGAAAAAAAGCAATAAAAGAGCTATACAGAATACTAAAACCCGGAGCAAAAGCAGACATAGAGGTATGGGATAAAGATTCTGAAAGATTCAAGAAAAAACCAAAAGAAAAATTTATAGCATGGACAGACAAAGGAATTCGTTATTATTACCTTTATGAAGAAAAAGAACTTAAAAAACTCTTAGAAGATACAGGGTTCAAAATAATTGAAAAAATTCCCCACAGAGCAAATATAATTTTTATTGTGGAAAAATAAAATTATTTCTTACGTTCGACTGATTGTATCGAGGCGGACGTTTTTATCATTTCTTAACAATCTTCATCATATCAAAAAAGTTTTTTTTCTCAAACTCAACGATCTTTTTCTCTTGCAAATCAATTCCACATTTTAACAAACCTAATCCTGAAATAAAAATAGTTCCAATCAAAAAATCTTTACCTTCGTTGTTTTGTAAAGAAAATAATAATTTCAAAATCTTCTTGTTTATTTTCTCATCAAACATCTTCCCCTCAACCATTTTTTCAATATCCTTAAATTCAAAATCATAATTATCATTAATTTTATTAGGCTTCTCTTTCTCTTCAGCAGAATTAAAACTCTCAACAGGAATATGCTCAACCTTGCCTTCATCAAGTAATTTAAAACTAAACATTTTATCAAGTTCAGGAACATAGTAATCTAAATGTTGTTGATGGTCATTATCTTTTTCCTTATCAATTGAAAAAAATCCAGAACAAAGATATGCATTAGGATTCTCTTTCTTAAACTTCTGAAAATCTTCTGAATTCATTAATTTCTCTAAATAAAATTGAAAGTTCATACCAAAATACCTCAAAACCACTTTATAAGTTTTAGTATATAAATAATTATAAATAAAAACCCCTAATTAAAAGCATGGAAAGGGTAAAGCCAAAAAGAATAAAAGGTATCAGAGTTGGGGGAATTATAACAGAAATTGAAAAGAATTCTTCTTTCACTTTTGACTTCAGAACAAAAAATAGAGAATTCGGAAAAGAAATAAAAGAACTAAGAGAAAGGACTCAAAAGGTTGAAAACAACTCTCAAAATTATTTTATCCGTCCAGCTGTTAAAACGCAAAGAGTTCATTTAATTTATTTAACGCAAGATTCAGCAGAAGGAAAATATAAAGAACCGGAGAATAATCTTCCATATGAGGTTCTAGCTGAAAATGGAACTTTAATATATAGACAAAGTACAATTGAAAGAAAAGAAGACATTCTTAGCAGATTAGAACAAGCTGCATTAAAAGAATAATTAAGCCCTATCTTCAATTTCTTTAGCTAACTTCTTAACAAAATCATTAATCTTTACTTCTTCTAATTTCTTATTTCCGCCTTTCCTAACCATAACACTCTTTGCTTTCTCTTCTTTATCTCCAATAGTTAAAATATATGGAATCTTCATGATTTCTGCTTCTTTAACTTTTGATTGCAAAGTTGTTTGAGAAAAATCACTATCTACACGCAGATTAGGAATTTCTTTTTTCAAAGCCTCAATTACTTTCTCAGCAGCTTTCATATTTCTATCTGTAAAGTTTAAAACACGAACTTGTAATGGAGCTAACCAAGTTTGTAATCTCCCATTAGTATGTTCAATTAAAATCCCTAAAAATCTTTCAACAGAACCCAAAATAGTTCTATGAACCATAATTGGTCTTTTCTTTTTATTATCTTTATCAGTATATTCAAGTTCAAATCTTTCTGGCATTGAAAAATCAACCTGGATTGTTCCGCATTGCCAAGTTCTCTTCAAAGAGTCAGTTAAATAGAAATCAATCTTAGGACCGTAAAATGCACCATCCCCTTTATTTATTTTATATTTTACTTTTCTTTTATCTAAAACATTTTTCAAAGCATCTTCTGCTTTATCCCAAACCTTATCACTTCCTATTCTTTTTTCAGGTCTGGTTGACAATTTAATTTTATATTTAAAACCAAATTGACTATAAACAATATCAACTAAATCCATTAGATTCATAATTTCCTTTTCTAATTGTTTCTCAGTGCAAAAAACATGGGCATCATCTTGAGTAAATTGTATAACCCTAAATAATCCGCCTAAAACCCCTGATAACTCTTGTCTGTGCACAATCCCAAACTCTCCTGCTTTCAAAGGAAGGTCTTTATAACTCTTAGGAGAATTCTTGTAAATCATCAACCCTCCTGGACAATTCATTGGTTTAATTAAAAAATCTCTATTTTCATATTTTGTTGAAAAATTATTCTCTTTGTATTTATCCCAATGTCCAGAAATCTTCCATATTTTATTATCCATAAGTTGGGGAGTAATAAGTTCCTCATAATTTCTTTCTCTGAGCAACCCCCTCATAAATTCAATCAACTCCCTTCTAATTGTAACTCCTTTATCATGCCAGAAAACCATTCCAGGTGCAACTTCATTAAAAGAAAATAAATCCATTTGCCTTCCTAAAATTCTATGGTCATTATCTTTAAGTTTAGAAGTATCAAGCTTTGATTTAGATATCTCTCTAAGTAATTGTTTAGGGTCAAACTTTTCATCCTCTTCATTAGCCTTTATAACTTTAACTTCTTGTTTTTCTCCAATCTCTCTACTCAACTCTGAAAGTGGATGCCCTTTTACTTTTAATTCAAATTCTTTATAATATCCAAAAGGAGCACGAGCAACTTCATACCCTTTTTTCTCTAAATCTTCCTGAGCTTTTTCTAAAATCTCTTGAGCAATCTTTGGACTACCTAAATTCTTAGATAAATGAGCATAAGGGTACAAAACAACTTTCTTAGTTCCAAGTTGTTTAGAAATATCTTCGATATTCTTAATTAAATCCTTAACAGAGGTCTTTACATCCTTGTCAGTGCTTTCAATAGCAGTTAAAACAACTAATGCCTCTTTAACATGCTTTTCTTCTCTCTCTTTTTCAGGAAGTTCTTCAATACTCTTTAAAGCTTTTTTCAAAGGCCTAAACTTAATATAATCCACGTGCAGATTTAAAGTCTTCATATCTAGTCAATAATTCTAATATTTATAAAATATTCTAATTTTCCCCCTAAAACAAGGTAAAGATTTATATACTCAACTTTTCTAAAAAGTTCTTCAACAAAATTTCTTTGTGAATTTTAAAATGAAAAATAACTATATAAAAAAAGCAATGCTGGCAACTGGACTGCTTTTAGCTGGAAGCTTTTATCATACAAACCTCTCTAAAGATAATAATCCTGAAAATAAAGTTACTCAAAAACTTGAAAGAATAATTGAAAGAGAAAAAATATTCAATCAAAGAATCCAAGAACAAAGCTCTGATGAAATAGAAGCACCACAATATAAAACTAAAGGAAGTCTTTGCTCTAGATATGCTAGAAAATCTACAGAAGATTTATTTGGAAAAAAATATTTCTGGAGAAATGCTTGGGATTTACGTTACAATGATAAAATAGCACATACTTTTAATGAAAAACAAGGAGAAAAACTAGAAAAAGAATTAAAAGAACTGATAATTGATGGAGTATTAACACCAGGCTCATTAATTGGAATTAAACAACCAGATGATCAAACAGCTTGTGAAAATGAGATAGACGAAACAGGGAAAAAAGCAAAATACACCCATGTAGTTCTTTACGTGGGATTAAATGATAGTGGGGAAGCAGAATTTATCCACCAATTCGGAAGAAAAATGGAAAAGATAACGGAAAAAGATTTTGAAAAAAAGAAATTTATTCCAATAGAAATCTTGACAACAAAAGAAGATAATGTCTATTTGGCTTTCTTAGGAAAACTCTTAGATAATCAAAATTTATAATTAGAAAAAGACATTATTAATACCAAGAATTCTCCCCCTTAGGATCTCTCTAATAATTCTTCATAGACTTTACGTCTAAGCAGATAATCTTGGGGAACACCATGAATCTCTAAATTAGTATCGCCTAACAAATGCGAAAGGTTTCCTGCTTTGTCCCTAATATCTTTCTCTTCCATTACAACAATAGAATATGTCCAAGAAGCTCTACCTGGATCTGGCTTCATACCACTAATTCTAACGTGCATATCCTTTCCCTCAAGAAATTTTCCATTAGGAGCATAAATTAATTCCACACGATCAAAAAACCTAGGATCCACTTTCCCAAATTTTTGGCCCATGTCCTTCTCAAATAAGTCTTCTTCCATTCAAAAACCCACTAATTTCTCCTTTAAATACATTATTATTAACTAATGCATGATAAAATTAAACTACAATATACAATATATCATACTACTGACTAGAACAAATATTTATAAATAAAAGTCCCTTTCTTTTTAAGAAAATGAGGAAAATATTCTTACTAATAACAGCCTTGCTAATCATCACTAGTTTAACAAGTGTTATTTCTGCTGAAATAATAGTAAAACCATCACTAAAGGAAGTTTATAATATAGGGGATTCTATAACTATTCCTGTAACCATTACAACAATTTCAGGAATTTCAAAAGTATTTGAAGCATTTTTAATTTGTCAGGACAATATTAAAGGTTATTCTCAAGATGGAGTAAGTTTAGGTCCAGGAGAAGAAGAAACATTAGAACCAACATTATTATTAACTAGAGAAGAAATTGGAAGCACACTAGGAACATGTAAAATAAAAATAAGCTTAGGAGTAGATTACGAGGTAACAGAAGAGTTTGAAATTTCAAACCAAATAAAGCTTCAAACAGCAGTTGAAGTTGTTGAATTTAACCCTGGAGAAGATATAATTATAAAAGGAAATGCTCAAAAACCAAATGGAGAATATGCAAACGGATTCTTAAATATTGAAATCTTATCTGGAATGAATAATTCAAATGATATAAGGCAACTAGAAACAATTGGAAATGGATTTTTCTCAGTAAACATAACATTTCCAGAAATAATGAAAGCAGGAGCTTACTTAGTTAAATTAGATGCTTACGAATTAGAAAAAGATGGATCAAATATCAAAACAAATACTGGTTTTATGAATTATAATATACTAATTAAGCAAGTTCCAACAAGTTTAGAAGTTTCTTTTGAAGAAACAGAAATAGAACCAGGAACAAGCCTTAAAGTAAGAACATTTCTAAGAGACCAAACAGGAGAAAGAATTACATCTGGAACCTCAATAATTACAATTAAAAAACAAAATAATGAAATTGTTGAACAAGTAGAAGTTCCAGTAGAGGAATTCTATGAATTTGCAATATCTTATAATGAAGCACCAGAACAATGGACGGTTGTTGCAGTTTCAACTAGGCTTACTTCAGAAGGAAATTTCTTAATAAAAGAAAAGAAAAATCTTGATGTGGTCATAATTAATGAGACTATTAATTTAGTAAATACTGGAAATGTTCCTTACAATGATTTAGTATTTGTAAGAATAGGGGAAGAAACATTAGAAATAAATGCATCTCTAGAAGTTGATGAAATTCAAAAATTTAAACTAACAGCTCCAGAAGGAGAATATCAAATTGAAGTTGTTAGTAATGGTGAACAAAAATTAAAAACAACTACTCGGTTAACTGGAAATACAATTAAAATAAAACAAGTAAAAAGTGCAAATGTAAAATCAGTAATGAGAAGACCCTTAGCATGGATATTTATGATAATGATTTTGGGGTTTGTTGTGTTTATGGTTTGGAGAAAAGGATTAAAAAAATCTTTCTTTGGAAAAATACGTCTTAAAAAAAAACCAAAAAAAACAAACCAAGCCTGGGAGAACAGACAAGAATTAGTCCGTAAACCAACATCTATTATTAATACAAAAAACAAAGCAATTCTTTCCCTTTCAATGAAAGGGGAAAAACATCCTACAAGTATTGTTTGTTTAAAAATAAAAAATCTTTCTGACATACAAAAAACAGAAAATAATGCAAAACAAACCCTAAATAAAATTGCAAGTTTTGCAGAAGAGAAAAAAGCAACAACATACGAAACCCAAGATAATATTTTCTTTATCCTAAGTCCAACAAGAACAAAAACATTCAAAAATGAAAATTCCGCGCTTCTTATTGCAGAACAAGCAGTTAAAGAAATAGTAAATCACAACAAATTATTCAAACAATTAATTGAATTTGGAATTTCATTAAACTATGGGAATATGGTAACAAAAGATAATCCAGAAGACAAAACAATGCACTTCATGAGCATGGGCAACCTTCTGGCTTCATCAAAGAAACTATCAACAGTATCAGGTGGAAAAATTCTCATTTCAGGTGAAATGAAACACAAATTAAAAGATAAAGCAACTTTCCAAGAACACAAACACCCAGGAGCAACATTCTATACAATAAAAGAAAAAAAGAATCCAGCAGAACATGCTAAATTCCTAAGTAATTTCATGAGACGTATGGAAAAAGACCAAGCACAGCAAGCTGCTAAAGAAAAGAAAGAATGATTAAATTTCTTCTTCAGTTAACACCTTAATATTATTATCTTTTAATATTTTAGTAAACACCCCATCTCCATTAATTAATCCTCCTGAAAAACTTCCATCGTAAACCTTTCCACATCCACAAGAAGGAGATTTTGATTTTAATATAGCTTCATCACAACCAGCAAGTTGGGCAATCTTCAATGCCTCTATTGCTCCTTTTTCAAACTCAGCAGAAACATCTTCTCCATCTTTAGTAATAATCTTGCCATCTTTCTGCTCTGCAGAAACTCTTGGAGTAGTTAACCCTCCCAACTGCTCTGGACAAACAGGAATTGCTTTACCTTGCTTAACTAATTCAATAACTTTTTGACAAGGTTTTGAACCTCCATCATATCTACAATTTATTCCTACTAAACAAGCACTAACAACTTTCATCTTAACAAACCAAAAGCTCACAGATATAAAAAATTAACTAATTATAATTTATACTTCTCAAACTTTTTCCTAAGTTCTAAATTACCTTCTTTTGAATAAGCTCTAATCAATTCATGGATTTTCTTATCAGAAACTTTCCCATCAAGAACAACAACACTACCTCCAATAATCCCTAAATCTTCAGAAGTAATTAATCTGCCAACACCTTTATTTCCAACACTTTCAATTAAACCATTTTCTTTCTCATCCCTGCCCAAAATAATCCAAGAACCATTAATAACAAATTGCCTACCGACATAAGTTAAAGGTAATTCATTTTCTGTAATCCCTCTCTTAAATATAAACTCAAATCTTTTCTTTAAAAGTCTCTCACAAAGTAAACATCCTCCTGCTGGACTTGGGAATTTAATTTTAAATTTATTAGCAAGTGCTATTTGTTTTTCTCTTCTTCTTCCTTGAATATCATAAAGTTTACTTCTATCCACAAGTCCTTGTTTCTCTGCATTTGTTTCAGGAAGTAACTTAGCACTTAAAGGACGTAATAATCTTCCCTTTAAATCAGATTGTTCTTCAATTAAATCCATTGATTTTCTTAATTGAGACATTGGTCTTTCTCCTAAAACCTCCCCTGTAACAATTAAATCAATTTTTTTATCATCTGCAAATTTCTTAGCTCTTTCAAACATGAATATTTTACAATCTCTGCATGGGTTCACAGAAGCTCCTCTCCCATGTTTGCCCTCTTTTAAAACCTCAAGATACTCTTGAAGTAAATCTCCTTTAGTGCAATCAAATATCTCTAATTTAACTCCTTGCATTTGAGAAAAACTAAAACTGCATCCAAATGCATCACAACATCCGCATCCAAAAGGTAATTTAAAAAATACAGCAGTAACTTCATATTCTTGTTTCTGCATTATCTTAACAGCTAGCCTAGAATCAAGCCCTCCTGAAAATAACAATACGCATTTTTTCTTAGACTTATTAGTTTTCTTCTTAACCATAGAAAACAATCAGAAATCTACTTTTTATTACTTTTCATTGCAGGTTTTTTGACAGACATAAGTTTCTTGGTAGGGACATAGTATTTCTTTGCAATAGGTTTCTTTCGTTCGCTTCCTTTTTCACTAGCGGACGAGCCCAAAGTTTTCTTTGAGGCAGCAACTACTTGTTTAGGTTTTATAACAGGTTTCTTAGTCTTAGCTATTTCCTTCTCTACAACTTGTTTAACTTTATCTTTAGCTATTTCTTTTTTAACAATCTTCTTAACATCATCTTTAGAAACATCTTCACCTTCTCCATCTTTCTTAAACAATTTAGATATCTTCAATCCCCATTTAAGAAAGTGGAATGTAATTCCTAACCCCACTAAAACCAAACCAACAATAAACATTATTAAAAACACATTATAAGATCTAGCAAAGAAACTTAAGAAAATTGGTTTTAGTCCTTCTGGAACAAATCTAGCAACCCAAGTTAATTTCATGAAAGGCAATGAAGATAAAACAGCTAAAATTCCAGTTAAAACAAATACATTGCTCTTTTTATTAGAAACTAAAAACATTAAGATAAATAATCCCAAAGAAGCTAGTAAGAAAATAAAAAACTTACTTTGCCAATAATCATGAGCTTTATCTGAAATTAAAACCATAAAATTATCAGTTGTTTTAACACATTCCCAAAATTCACAATCATATTCAGCATAATAAATTCCTTCCATCAAAGAGTCAATTCCCTGATCTAAAATAGCATCACTTCCCTGATTAACAGTTTCGCAAGGAATCACAAAAGTCATTCCCCCTTCACTAAAAACAAACTCCTCTTCTTCTTCACAATATTCTTGCATTAATGTTGTTGCTTCATCTAAATATTCATCTAATCCAAACTCTTCTTCTGCAAGATCACCAATAGTTTCCCTAAGAACAGGTTTCAATGTCTCATACTCTAAAGACCAAGTTAAAGTTAGGGTGGCATTCAGAGCAAATAAAGAAACTAGTAAAACAATTCCTAGAATAGTTACTAATGCACCTCTTATTAATCCCATATTTAAATAAAATGACGCTAGTTTTTAAAACTTACATCTTCTCTCGTTCTACCGGCTTGTCCAGGAGGACGACTGAAAATTTCACATTTTCTCTAAAGCTTTAATCCTACTCTCTATTTTAGGATGAGTACTTCCTAAGTTGCTCATAGGATTTGTAAAAAATAAAGGAGCCAAAGCTTTGTTTGGTTTCTTCTTATGCATTCTTGAATTATCATGTTGATAATCGCTTTTTATCTTCTTTAAAGCTCCAATTAACCCATTTGGATAACGTGTAAACTTAACAGCAGTTGCGTCTGCTGAATATTCTCTTTTCCTAGATATTGACATTTGAACAAAATAAACAGCAATAGGAGCAAGTATAGCAAGAGCAATTCCAATTAACATGAAAACCCATTGTAATTTATTGTCATTTCCTCCTCTTCCACCCCCAAACCAAAGACTTCTTAAAAAAATCTGAGAAATAATTGCAACCATTCCAACAAGCACAGCAACAGTAGTCATATATCTCATATCATAATTTCCAATATGTCCTAATTCATGAGCAAGCACCCCTTCTAACTCACGCCTATCTAATTTCTCCATAGCACCTTCTGTAACGCAAACAACTGCATGTTTAGGGTCTCTACCAGATGCAAATGCATTTATCTGTCTAGAAGGCATAACATAAAGTTTAGGCATTGGTAAACCACTAGCAATAGTCAACCCTTCAACTAAACTATAGAAATCTCTGTGCTTATGTCTATCTGCCTTCTTAGCCCCTACAGAAGCTATAGAAATCTTATCTGAATTATAAAATCCAATAACCACATAAAAAATTGAAAAGATTATTGCTATAATCATAATCATTGTAAAATAAGCAGGACTAAAAGCATTTGAAATAGCCCAACCAAGTAAAACAATAAATACAATTACACTGAACATAAGAAAAACAGACTTTCTCTTGTTACTTGCTATTTGGTCTCTAAAATCAATATGAACTTTTTCCATTAATAATACACGAAAGTCCTATTTTTAAGTTTAAGCAAAAATTTAAATATCCAATAGAAAGAACATACATAGGGTTCTAAGAGGTTGAGAGGGTTTATCCAGGAGTAAAATAAAATGACAACTGTTACAAAAGCTAAATCTTATGAAAAAGAAGAAATTAAAGAAATTCTTCATCCACTTATTCGAGAATGGTTTTTCACTAAATTTAAAGATTTTTCAGATGCTCAAAAATTTGGTGTAATGAACATCCACAAAAAACAAAATATCCTTATTTCAGCTCCAACAGGAGGAGGTAAAACACTTACTGCATTCCTATCTATTCTTAACAATCTTGTAACAATGGCAGCAGAAGGAACACTAGAAAGTAAAGTATACTCTCTTTATATTTCTCCTCTTAAAGCTCTGAACAATGATATCCACAAAAATCTAATTGAACCCTTGGCTGAAATTAATGAACTAGCAAAAACAAAAGGAGTTGAGCTTCAAGAAATACGTGTTGGAATAAGAACAGGCGATACAACTGCATATGAAAAAGTAAAAATGGCAAAAAATCCCCCTCATATTTTCATTACAACACCTGAATCATTAGCAATTGTTCTCACAACTAAAAAATTCGTAGAAGCTTTTAAACATGTTAAATATTGTATTGTAGATGAAATACACTCAATAGGAAACAAAAGAGGAGTTTTCTTGAGCCTTAATTTAGAAAGATTAAATAATCTAACAAAAAAAATACCAATTAAAATTGGATTAAGTGCTACTGTTGAACCATTAGAAGAAGTTGCAAAATTTCTAGTAGGAATTGATGAAAATAGAAAAGTAAAAATAGCAAAAGTTCAAGCAAATAAAAAACTTGACTTAGATGTACTTACTCCTGTTGAAAATATTATTTGGGAAAACAAACCACACATACACCTTTACCATATGATTCATGACTTAGTTAAAGAACACAAAACAACATTAATCTTTACAAACACTCGTTCAGCTACAGAACGTGTAGTAAATTATCTTAAAGATAAATTCCCAGTGGAATACACAGACATAAACATTGCAGCACACCACTCATCATTAAGTAAAGACCATAGATTTCAAATTGAAGAAGAATTACGTAATGGAAAATTAAAAGTTGTTGTTTGTTCAACATCGCTTGAACTTGGTATTGATATTGGTTACATAGATCTAGTAATATTGCTTGGAAGCCCAAAAGCATCATCACGTGCACTTCAAAGAGTAGGAAGAGCAGGACATAAATTGCACGATACTGCAAAAGGAAGATTTATTGTAATGGATAGAGATGATTTAGTTGAATGTTCTGTAATACAAAAAGAAATGTACGAAGGCAAAATTGACAATATACATTTTCCCCACAATGCCTTAGATGTCCTCTCACAGACAATCTACGGCATGGCAATAAACAATCCATGGAAAATAAGTGATTTACTCACACTTATAAGAAAAAGTTATTGTTACCAAGATTTAACAAAAGAAGATTTTCTCTCCGTTATAAGTTATCTTTCAGGCGAATATAATTTAGAAAAAAATAGAGTTTACAGTAAAATATGGTATAACTCAGAAACAAAAGAAATAGGAAAAAGAGGAAAAATGGCTCGTGTTCTTTACATGACAAATATTGGAACAATCCCTGATGAATCTTTTGTAACTGTTAAATTAGCCGGAGGAGGAAATGAAAAGATTGGAGCAGTAGATGAATCCTTTATGAACAGGATGAAAAAAGGAGATGTTTTTGTTCTTGGAGGTAAAAAATACATGTTCCAATACACAAAAGGAATGAACTTATATGTAAGAGCTGCTCCAAATAGAAATCCAACAATCCCCTCGTGGTTTTCAGAAACAATGCCATTAAGTTTTGATTCAGCATTAGAAATATCAAGATTCAGAGGTTTAATGAAAGAACAATTTGAAAAAAAGAAATCAAAAGAAAAAGTAAAAGAATTCATAAAACAACACTTATACGTATCAGAACCAATATCAGAAGAAATCTACACCTATTTTTTCCAACAATATGAATTCTCAGAAATACCAGATACAAAAACAATAACAATTGAGAAGTATATTGATGAAAGAGATGATAAAAAATATATTTTAGTTAATTCAATGTATGGTCGTCGGGTAAATGATGCATTATCAAGAGCATTGGCATTTGTTATGGGTCATAGAAATAAAAGAGATGTTGAAATTGGAATATCAGACAGAGGATTTTACCTTAGTTCTGAAAAATGGGACATTGAAAAAGCATTTGAAAAACTAGACTCAAATAACCTTGAAAAAGTTTTAAAAGAAGCAATTGAAAAAACAGATGTTCTAAACAGAAGATTCAGACATTGTGCCACAAGAAGTTTAATGATTCTCAGAACATATAAAGGAGTTCAAAAATCAGTCCGTAAGCAACATATGAAATCTCATTTTTTAATTGCAAGTGTTAGAAAAATATCTCAAGAATTCCCAATACTAAAAGAAGCAAAACGTGAAGTCTTAGAAGATTTAATGGATATTGAAAGAACAAAAGAACTCCTAGACAAAATTAAAAATAAAGAAATAAACATTAGTTATCACACAGTAAAAATCCCCTCACCATTCTCACTAAACCTAATCCTTCAAGGACATCTTGACTTAATGAAAATAGAAGACAAACAAGATTTCCTTCAAAGAATGCACAAAGTTTATATGGACGAAATTAAAAAGAAGTATGAACCAATAAACCAAGAAGACTACGAAGATTTTCTAGAGCAAACAATAAAGTAATTAAAAAATATATATCCTAATATCCAAATCATTATAAATAAAAATTAGCAAAGAATTTTATAGAAAATGAAGAAAAATCTTAAAAGAATATTAATCCCATTTGTAATTGCGGGAAGCTTAGCTTTATCAGGATGTGGAAAAACAGTAGATAATTACATAATAGATGGAAATAAAGTTGAAAAAACAAAACACACCACAAATATCAAAAAAGACTTCTTAACAGAATTTCAAAAGGATGGGGACACAATAAAATTTAAATATTCAGATCAGAGAGAGCTAAGAAAATTATATATTAATGAAAAGGAATATTCAATATTTGCAAGCGCTCCTTATCAAAAAGTTTGGGAAGCTGGGAAAGAAAGATTCAAATACCTAAACAATAAAGTAGATTCAATTAATCAAAAAGTTAATCAAGAAAAAATAAGAAAGAGTGTAAACAGAGATTTGGAAGCAATAAAATCAAATTAATTCTCAACAAAAACCTCTAAAAACCTTTAATTCTAAGAATTTTTATGAAAACATCAAAAACAAAATCACACTTCAGATTAATAGGAAAAACAATCTTCTTTCCAAAGCAAGGAATACTTGTAATAGGAGATTTACATTTAGGTTACACTGAAATGCTACGTAAACAAGGAATAATGATTGAAGTTGATCAATTAGAAGAAACAAAAAAAGAATTAGCTCCAATAATTCAAAATATTAAAGCCACTAGCACACTAAAGAAAATTATTCTTCTTGGAGATATAAAGCATCATTTCAAATTTGATAAAGGAGAATTCTTTGAAGTATGGAACTTTTTAAAATTCATTGAAAAACAAGTAGGAAAAGAAAATATAATCATAATAAAAGGGAACCATGACACTTACACTCTGAAAGACTATACCCTCAAAGACTTTTACATTGAAGATGAAATTGCATTTACTCATGGAGATAAAACCTACCTTGAATTATTCAAAAACAAAGAAATTAAAACAATAATAACAGGGCACATACATCCAGCAGTTACAATTAAAGACCCCCACGGAGTTAAACGAGAAAAATTCAAATGTTTCCTTATTGGAAAATACAAAAGGAAAGAAATGATAATTATTCCAAGCTTCTTTAGCTTTACAGAAGGAATAAACTTTGATAATCCCATGGGAAGAAAAAAGTTTGATCAAATGATTCCCAAACAAAAATTAAAATCATTCAACACATTTATTGTTGGAAAAAATAAAATATATGATTTTGGCAAGTTTAGAGATTTGGTTTAATCTTCACAATTTATCAAGATAAATTAAATTTGTCGCAATAACCGCTTGTAGAACCAGTAACTTCTAAAATTCTTTTACACAAAATCCTTTCATTTACTAATCTATATGAGTAATATGGAGTAAATCTATCAAGACCCAAAATACCTGTTCCCATCATAGAAAGCAAGGCGGGCCTATATATTCCATCTTTTTTATAGTAACATCCTTCAAAACAACCAATTTCTAAAGAATAATCCTTATCTTCAGGATTGCAATCAATAATGGATTCATCACCACATCCTTGTCCCAAAAGATCTTTCCAATAAGTGTTCTCTAAACATTCCTCTTTTGTTTCAGCAGAAAAACAATTATCCCCCTCAGAAGAAACATATTGATTTTCGCTCGCCATTTCTAAATAATATTCGTCCTTTAAAAGTCCAAAGGAGTGTCCAAATTCATGGGATACTGTACCTAAATTGTTCTTATAGTGGAAAACCCTATCATCTTCCGGGATAGAGTTAAAATGGCACCCATATGTTGCAGAATAACATACCATAAAATTTTCAATACTCAAAGATTCATTATCCTGAATAAGCTGTAAATCATCCTTATTAACGCAACCATCATTATTAACATCACTTAAACTACAATCAGAAGGAAAATCTCCTTTCTGGACGTTTTTATCCACCCAAGAAACAGTGGCATACCCTGGAGGACCCAAACTAAATCCAAAGGAATTGACCAAAACTATAGAGACTTGATTAGAGTAATTACAAATTAAAGGAAGGTCTCTCATAGAAACATCCACAAAAAGTCTTTTAATTTTTCCAGATTCTTCCCTCATCGATTCGTCAACATTTACTACTTCATCAACATACCAAAAATTAAATTTATCTTTATTGGATTTAAAAGGTTCTACAGATAAAAGACCATAAAAATTGGAATCATAGTCGATTGCAGAATCCACAAAAAATTCAAATGTTTCTAAATCTTTATAACCATATCCTACAAAGACTATATTAATTCTATCATCATCCACCCTATTATTTCCTAGGATTGCTTCAACACAATTACCTGTAAGAGATTCAAATTTTATACATTCGTTTTCGTCATCATTACATCCAAAGGGACAAACTTCCAATATTGAAGTTCCCCCATTTTTTGAACAAATTAGAGCTTCATCATCACAAAAGATTTCTCCTTCAGAACATTCTTCATCATCACAATCACAATCATTAGGACAACTAGAACAAGACTCATCCCAATCACAAGTTTCATCTCCACAAAAATAGTTTGGATTAAAAGAATCTTCAATTATATTCAACTGCCATTTTGGGTTATTTGGATTATCCCAGTGACAATCCCAAGCATTATTCACAAGACTACAGGAATAAATAAGAACATATTGAGGGAAAATATCAGAGAAACCATTTAAACTAAAGAAATAAACACTTGCAGAATCTAATAACCAATAATCACTGTCTGGGTGAAAATCTCCTTGAAGTGTAAATTCTCTCCATTGATTATTAAGAACATAATACCCTTTATTATAAATTATTCTATCTGAAATAGTAAGAACACCATCATTAATCGAAGTTTGATGAGGTTCAGCAAAATCAGGATAAGTAGGATGAGCAATAAAATCATAATATTTAAACTCAGCAGGATTTATATCTGAAATAGAAGGAATTACAATATCTCCTTTTTTTACTTTAACATTATCTTCTCCTTCAATTACAATATTTGGAATTTTAACATCAAGACCTTTATCAGCTTTATTAATACGCGCCATTCCTTCCGCATCAAAATTAAATAAATTAGTAGAAAAAAACAAGAAAAAGAATAAAGCCACAGCAAATATAAGAATTCCAAAAATAGACATTACATTCTTATTTTTATTACTCATCCCCATTTTACTTTTTGTTCTGGTTTGGAAACCTTTTCTAAAGGTTTATTTTCCATTAAAATAATTAAATATTAAGAATTAATAAATCTTTGGGGAAAACAACATTTAATCAAACTTAACTTTAGGAAGTTTCTTTTCAACCTCTGTAATCTTCAAATATTCCTTTATCTTAAATCCATACATTCCAGCAAATAAATTTCCAGGGAATGTTTTTGTCTTATTGTTGTAAGATAATATTGAATCATTATAAAATTGTCTTGAATAAGCAACTTTATCTTCTGTTACTGTTAATTCTCTTTGCAACTCTAAGAAGTTTTGATTAGCTTTCAAATCAGGATAACCTTCTGCAATTGCAAAAATAGTCTTAAGTGCAGATTCTAATTGATTATTTGCCTTAACTTTCTTCTCAATTCCTTTCGCAGAAACAAGTGCTTTACGAGCATCAGTAACTGCTTTAATTGCAACCTGCTCATGTTTTGCAAATCCTTTAACAGTATCAATTAAGTTTGGTATTAAATCAGCTCTCCTTTTCAATTGAACATTAATTTGACTTAAAGAATTTTCAATTCTATTTGTTAAAACGGTGAATCTGTTGTACTGACTAGCAAAAATTATCACTAACAAAACAACTACTCCAATTACAATCCATATTCCTAATAGCATATTACATAAAAATCTTGATTATTTATAAAGATATCCTTTCTCTCTTCCTCTAAAACAAAATGCCTAAGACTAGAATAAAATTAACCCAACTAAATCACAGAAACATTTATTAAACTAAAAATTCTATGTTACAAGATGGTAAGAGTAGACAAAAATACTTGTATTGGGTGTGGTGCATGTGCTTCAACTTGTCCAGAAGTCTTTGAAATGAAAGAAGATGGAAAATCCCACGTAAAAAAAGATGCAAAAGGAAATGAAAAGTGTCTTCAAGAAGCAATTGATAACTGCCCTGTTGATGCTATCTCAGCATAAAAACATTTATTAATACATTTTAACTTTGCAATATATGGCAGAGAAAAAAGAGGATAAAAAAGAAAAACCTAATTTTATAAAATGGTTCTCTGAATTAAACAAAGATTCTGGTCCTATTGCTGGAGGTAAAGGAGCAAACCTTGGAGAAATTTATGATTTAGATATTCCTGTTCCACCAGGATTTGTAGTAACAGCACAGGCTTATGATTATTTCATTGAAAAAGCAAATATTGATGATAAAATAAAAGAACTTCTAAGTAATTTTGATTATGAAGATACAAAACAACTTCAAGAAAAAACAAAAGAAGTAAGAACACTAATTGAGAGTTCAAAGATGCCAAAAGAAATGGAAGAAGATATTCTTGAAGCATACGAACACCTGGGAGCTGCTGATTTTGACGTTGCAAAAGGTTCTGCATTAGATATTTTGAGAAACTCTGCTGAACCAATTTTTGTGGCAGTTAGAAGTTCAGCAACAACAGAAGATTTGGCAGAAGCAAGTTTCGCAGGACAACAAGACACTTATCTAAACATTAAAGGAAATGCAAACTTAATAAATCATGTAAAAAAATGCTTTGCATCATTATTTACTGCTCGTGCAACATACTATAGAAACAAACAAGGATTCAAACACGAAGAAGCACATTTAGCAGTTGTTGTCCAAAAGATGATAGACTCTAGAAAATCAGGAGTAATGTTTTCAAAAGATCCTGCCTATGACACAGATGATATAATTATAGAAGCTGTTTGGGGTCTTGGAGAAGGAATTGTCTCAGGAAGAATAACACCAGATAAGTACGTTGTTTCAAAAGCAATGGAAATAACAGATAAACTAATAGAAGATAAAAAGATTGCAATGACCCGTGATTCTTCTGGAGAAGATACAATAATTAAATTAACAGAAGAAAAGTCAAAACACCAAGTTCTAAAAAACCATGAAATAATAAAATTAGCAGAACTTTCATTAAAATTAGAAGACCATTACAAGAAACCACAAGATTCTGAGTTTGCTATTGAAAATGATGAAATATTTATTGTGCAAACAAGACCAATTACTACAATTGGAAAAAGAGTTTCTAAAAAAGATTTTAAAGAATTAGAAGGAGAACCAATACTTACTGGTTTAGCTGCTTCACCAGGAATTGCATCAGGAAAAGTAAAAATAATTGAAGATTTAGAAGATTTAGATAAAATAAAACAAGGAGATATATTAGTTACAAAAATGACTAATCCTGATATGGTTGTTTCAATGCAAAAATCTTCTGCAATTGTTACTGATGAAGGAGGATTAACAGCCCATGCAGCAATTGTATCAAGAGAAATGGGAATTGCCTGTATTGTTGGAACAAGAGAAGCAACAACCAAACTAAAAGAAGGAGAAATAATAACAGTTGATGGATATCATGGTAAAGTTTACAAAGGAAAATTAGCAGAAACAGAAAAAAAAGTAGTAGAACCAGTCACTATTCAAACTAAAACAAAAATAAAAGTAATAGTGGATCTTCCAAGTTTTGCAGAACGTGCATCAAAAACAGGACTTAAGAAAGTAGGTTTAACAAGAATGGAAGGGATAATTGCTGAATCAGGAAAACATCCAGAATATTACCTAAATAAAGGAGATATGAAACCTTACGAAGAAATAATATTTAAAGGAATTGCAAAAATAGGTGAATACTTTGATGAAATATGGGTAAGAACCTCTGATATAAGAAGTGATGAATTTTCAAATCTTGAAGGAGCCCCTCAAGAAAAAGAAGCAAATCCAATGTTAGGTTTCCATGGGATAAGATATAGTTTAAAGAAACCAGAAATATTACAAGCAGAACTTAGAGGATTAAAAAGAGCAGCCGATAAAGGAACAAAAGTAGGATTAATTCTTCCACAAGTAATTTTAGTTGAAGAAATTAAAGAAGTTAAAAAACATCTTCGTGAAGTAGGATTCAATGATGCAAAAGTAGGAATTATGATTGAGACACCTGCTGCAGTTCAAATAATAAAAGACCTATGTGAAGAAGGAATTGACTTCATATCCTTTGGAACAAACGACCTAACGCAATATATGCTTGCTATTGACAGGGGAAATGAAAAAGTCCAACATTTATATAATGAAATGCATCCAGCTATTCTTTATCAATTAGCCTATGTTATACGTGTTTGTAAAAGATATAATGTTGAAACAAGTATATGTGGACAAGCAGGAAGCAGAAAAGAAATGGCTAAATATTTAGTAGAAAATGGAATAGATAGTATAAGTGTAAATGCCGATGTTGCAAAAGAAATTTCAGAATATGTTGCCGAATTAGAAAAAACACTCATAAAAGGCACAGATAAAGAACCAAGACAATATGAAGCAAATAAGGAAAAACAAGAGCAAGAAAATAAATCTGAAGAAGAACCCAAAGAAGTAGTTGAAACAGTTCCCCTCAGTGAAACTGAAGAAGAAGAAAAGCTTGCAATATTTGAAAATGAAGAAAGTAAAAAAATAAAACAAGAAGCTAAACAAGATACAGCAAAAGATATTAAAGAAGATATTAAAGCAATTGAGAAGGAAAAAGAAGATTATCAAGAAAAGAAAATAGACTAAAACACTCTAAAAATTAAAATTATATTTAACACAAATCACTAACCTCAACTACATATTATAACAATTATCTCCACCAAAGAAATCTCTCTTCAGAGATTTTATTATTTACACATTAATACCCTTAACAAATTAAAATGCCCCTTTTCTAAATATTTATAAATAACAAATGATTAGTAAAAATATGGTTGTAAAAAAGAAGGTGCATGAAACAGTTATTCGGGAAGTTATTGAGAAACCCGTTAAGAAAAAGAAGAAAACTACTAAAAAGAAATCTAAACCTCGGACCGTTATAAAGACTGTTCTTCCTAAAAAAATTGAAGTTTCTTTAGAAAACAATGTTGAAAAAATACTTGTAGAAAATTTTGTATCTTTACAAAAAGTAATGACTAACTTATCATTAAAATTTGATAATCTCGCTGGACAAATATCTAAATTACTCGAATTATTTGAATTATCTGCAAAATCACTAGCTGAAAAAGACTTTGAATTAGATAGGAGTAATAAAGATAATAGAAAAATAATGGAGAAAATAGAAGGGATTCTTGATCAAAACAGAACAATTGCTAGAGGTTTAACATTAATGAATGAAAAAATAGAAGAAAGTATAATGTCCCAAGATATTGTAGAACCATTGCCCCCAATTATGCCGACCCCAATGCATCCAAGACAAATGCCCCCTATACAAAGAACATTGCCTCCTTCACAAGCATTCCAAGAAGCAATGGCACCTATAAAACCATTGCCACCACCTCAAATTAAGAAACCCATGATAAAACATGATGTGGGGGATGAATATAAGAAGTCTATTTCTTCTAAAACTCAAGAAAGATAATGGGTGAAGCTGAATTAAAACTAAAAAGAAAAGAACTAGGAATATTAATATTTAGAACTTTTACTAAAGAATTAATAATTAACTCTGGACCTGTTTCTATTGCAAAACTAAAAACAATTGTTGAAAAAGATGGTGAATTATTCCATCATAAACATCCAAAAAAAGAAACAGATATTCATAAAATTCAAGAAGAAAGAAAAATGCAAGAGAGATTGCGAGAGAGAAAATTAAGACAACAAATACTTCAAAGAGAACACTCAAAAAGATTAATTCAAAAAAGAGACGTTGTAGATTTTGAAAAATTAAGATTAAGTGTTCCAGAAACAAGACTTCCTGAAAGATTTAATTACTTAAGACCAATCCCTGTTGAAAAAAGAGAAGAATTTGGAGAAAAAATTGATATTTTAATATTAGATCCAAATGTTGAAGCAATAGAATGTCCTGGGGAAAATGAAGAAATAATAGTAAGAGGTTTAATGGGAGAACAAAGAACAGAATTGAAACTTTCTAAAAAAGAAATTGATGATTTAATAAATAGATTTTCAGAACTAACAAAAATACCTGTTACAGAAGGAATATATAAAGTTGTTTTCGGAAAACTAATACTTCTTGCAGTTGTCTCAGAAGTTGTGGGTTCTAAATTTTTAATTAAAAAAATGAAAATAAGAAGACAAATACCCCCTCCAAGATCCCTTTTTCCTCCAATAAAACATCCTCAAAGAATGCAAGCTCCAATTAGAAAAACCATAAATAAAATTAATTAAATATCTTTCAAAGTAAGACTATCATTAGTAAAATTGCTTAAGTCTACTTCTTGTCCAGAACTCTCTTTAGCTCCAAGAGATTTAGATAAATCCCTCAACCAAATAATCCTATCATTTTCCATAACTTTCTCTAATATTTCAGGACTAATGTTTGAATCATAAGAAAATTCAATTTCATACTCTCCAATTTTATATCCAACAACAAGCCTATCTTTGAATAACTCAGATTTAACAATTTCTATAGGGGCATCACCAAAATATCCTAAAAGTCTTGCTTTTTCTTGAATGCTTAAAGGTTCAATATCAATAATACTAATAGTATAATTAGTTTTATTTGTTTGATTGAAATCAATTGTTTCGTTAAGATCTATTGTTTCATTAATCTCGGTTTCGTTAATCTCAGTCTCATTTATTTCTACTTCTGGTTCTTCTTCAACAAGTTCTTCAGGAGGTTCTTCACTAATTACTTGTCCTTCTTGTAATGAACTCTCTAAATTAAGAAGCTCTGAATTTCCATAAACAAGTTTAATACTCAAATCACCTTCTACAACTTCTAAGTTTAAATCTTGTAAATCAATAGACACCTTAAATAAATCATCTCCTAAAAATTCCTCTCCATATCCTTTTTCTTTTTCAACATAATTAGTTGTAATAATTACTTTATTATCCTGAACCTTAAGTTTAATATCTTTATCTTCCAATTCTTCTCCAGAACTTGTTTTAACACTTAATGGTTTAAGTTCTACACTTTCTCCTGGACCTAATTCATAAATAAATTCTTCTCCAAAAGAAATTTTTCCTTGAATTGTTTTTTCTAACTCTAATGCAATTTGTCCTGTAGGGGTTAAGCCTAAGAAAAAACTACCCAATCTAACAAAGAAATTCCCAGTAACAGGAGCGGTTTCTTCTTCTACTTCTGGTTCTTCAACTATTTCTTCAGATTCATTAATCTCTTCTTCTGGTTCTTCTTCTTGGGGAAATTCTTCTTCAACAGAAGTTTCTTCAGTGTAAATATTTAATTCGAAATGAACTTCTTCATAATTTTTAGAAGATCCCCTAGAACCATATCCCTCTCCAGTTCCTTGGATATTTTTTCCTTCAACATAAAATTCCCCTTCAGAGATTTCTGCAGAAACAATTTCTTTAAGTTCAAACTCTTTAATATTTCCATTATTTTCAAAAATTATTTTAGAATTAGCAGGAATAAATTCCCCTTCTTTTAAGCTTAAATCTAATTTTCCTTGTAAAGCCTCTCCTTCTTTATACTTTGCATCTAATCCCAAAGTTGCTTGTCCTGAAAAAACCCTCTCAGAAGAAACAAGTAAAAAAATCAACAAACCAATAATAACCATTACTCCAAAAAGCAAAAGAAAATTAATATATTTTCTAGGTTTCTTTAATCCTCCTCTATACTCTGAAACAACTTTTCCATCAACCCGCTTACTATGATAAATATATGGACCATATACTTTCCCGTTTCTTTTAATATATTTCTTGTATGCCATCTTTTACTTTGTTTTGAAGTAAAATACTTATTTAAATTTTTATTTAATCAGAAATAACAATAAATAAAAGAAATTTACTATGGAGCAAGTGGGGCGGGGGGAGGTGGAGGGAGATTTGAATCAGAATCTTCACATGTATCCAAAACACAATCTTCTTCAGAAGCACAATTCTCTTTTATTTGTTTAGGAGATTCACAAGAATCATACCACCAAACATCTCCTTGATAACAGTAATAAGCAGAAGTTAAGATACACTCAGAATCACCCTCATCATCTTTTGAACAAGAAGAGAGGTCAAATAAACACTCATTATTACATTTTAAAAATCCCAAATTATAACCAAAACTAGCACAAATTTCACCTCCTAAATCAATTCCATCACAATATTCCCCTGTTTCTATAATATTATTTCCACATACAGACCCTGAACCAGAATCATCATAAACACAAACTCCTAAAGAACAAACCTCAGTAAGACTACAGGACTCTTTTATTTCTTCAAATTCATAACAACTATTTATCCAATAAACATCTCCATTATGACACATCTGGTCATAATTAGAAGTGCAATTATCTTCTGAGCTTCCATAAGGATCATAAGGAAGTCCATCATCTGAATCATTATTATTAGGCTCTCTATAAATAAAATAAGTATCTTCAACAGAACCAGATTGAATAAGACCTTCTAAGCTTTCTAAAACAGGGATTATTGAGACTTTCTCAACATCATCAGGAGAGATTATTCTAAGACGTAAAGAATATTCTATGTCATAAAGAGGACTAGAAACGTAAGTTTCTAAAAATTCTTCTTCTTTTCCATCCCCTTCTACAAGAAATCTAATAGATTTTAATGATTCATCATTAGATCCTACATTCACCATAACTTTTAGTAAATTTCCTTCTAAAAAAGCATTTGAAATTTCCATTTCTAATTCATCAAGAGGATCAAGATACTTATTTCGTTCAACAGGTTTATCCTCAGAAAATATTTTTATCAAGAGAAGAATAATCGCAATAAAAACAACTAAAGCAACTACTCCAATAATTAAAATATTTGGAAATTTCTTTTTTCCTTTATGAGGTTTTGTCTTAGGAGGTTCTCTAGGAACCCTAGTTCCAAGATAAGAAGGCTTTCTTGGAAGAGGTCTAGGCTTATAATATCCTGGTCTCATATTCGACCTCCCTTTTTTTAAATCATCCATGATATAATTAAAGAAAAAGAGTTTTTTAAATTATTGGATTTGGAAAAATATCAAAGAAATCACCCAAAATAGTTTTTATCATTATTTTTTGGCTTTTTTTCTTCACTAGATTGCACTTTATTTATTATTCTCAATAAATCCTTCTTAATAATCTGCCAGATCTTAAAAGATTCATTAACAAATTCTGCTTCTTTTTCTTCTGAATAAACCAAATCAATTCCAATTAAATTAACTTCAATTTCTCCAAATTTCTTATACATCTCAGAAAGTGCTTTTTTATCTTCTTCATTAAGAGCCTTAACCATTGAAAAAACAAAAATAGGAACATTAACAGGATTCATTAAATTCTCAACCAACCTCATATAATTAGCAATCTTATCTCCTACAAATCTTCTTATTTCTCTAATTAAAAATTCCCCTTCAAAATCAGTAGCTTTCTCAATAACAAAATCTTTATTCATTTCATCAAAAGTAGGTAAAGAATATTTTTTCTGTAATTTAGAGTATTTTTCTTTAAATTCTTCTAAAGAATCTTTATTTTTAGTTTTATCTTCATTTGCCATCCAAAAGATTAAGAATAAGGTTTTATAAATTTAATTGAACAAGATGATAATAATAAAAGTGTCTTTTAATGCCTGAATAGCTCAGTTTTGGTAGAGCACTTCGTTGGTAACGAAGAGGTCCTGAGTTCAAGTCTCAGTTCAGGCTTATTTCTTCTTAAACAAATCAAAAAATATAACACTATTGTAATAAACATAATTAACTTAACCAAAAAGATTCTTCATCAAGAATCTCATTATTTATCCATTAACAAATCTCCCCTACTTCTTCTTAACAAACAAGAATACACTATTAATTAAAAACCGCAAAAAAAAAATCACTTATTAAGCTTTCTCAAGAAAACTAACACAAGTAAACTAATAAAGAATGCAATAAAAATTAATCCTAATATCCAGAATAACAAGTAGAAAAAGTCTCTATAAACTACATTATTAGATACAAAATAAAGTAAAAAAGACAATAAAGATAATATCAAGAAAAGAATTAAATTCTTAATAACAATTCTAAATCTTCTTGGTGTTGCTCTTATTCTTTTAGGAGAAGTTTGTGTTCTTACAACTTTTTTCTTTGCTACTGTCTTTTTCTTTACAGGAACAGATTTTTTCTTTACTACAGCTGCTTTCTTTTTAACAACTTTCTTTTTTGTCACCTTTTTTTTAACTGCCATCTTATAGATTATCTAATATTTCATACTTTTTAAATATTACTCTACACCCCCACCAATAATTTTAGGGAATTCTGGTAATTCTGGGGGGCGTAAAGACTCATTGGAAATGGATTCGTTGGCACTCCAATCCATCTTTATTGCATTTGTTGTTATTGTTCTTAAATTTCCAAAAACAGAACCTAACCAAGAAAAATACAATGTCCCTGCTTCTCTGAGTCCATCGATTGATTTAAAATCAATATCTTTTCCTTTTAATGTAACTAAGAAACTTACATAAGTAAAAATAATTAACATAATGAGGAAAATAGCTAATAATTTATGCTTAAACCTCTTAAATTCAATGAGTATCCAAATTCCTACAATTAAAATTCCAACAATCAGTAAAGTGGTTCCTATTATCATCTTACCTCTGTTTTTCCTCCATGATAAACCAAAGAAAAACCAGTATAAAAAGATTTATATAAATTCATAAGTAAAAAATAGCCCGTCCAGGATTCGAACCTGGGTCGCGAGATCCAGAGTCTCACATACTTGACCACTGTACTAACGGGCTAGTACGCCCCGACCCTGCAAAGCAGAGCTTTTCAGGAGATTCCTGAACGTCGGTCCACTTTTTCAAGGTAGGATAGAACTTTTAGTTCTATAAACGCCCCGACCGAGATTCGAACTCGGGTCACTGCCGTTCTCCATCACCTCATAGAAAATTAGGAGGTGATAAATCTTATCGCCTGCCTTAGAGAAGGCTGGAATTATCATCTCAACGACTAAACTCCGGCACATTTGAGAGGGCAGCATACTTGGCCTCTGTACTATCGGGGCATCTCTAATCCGATAATAGAATGCCCCCCTTAAAAACTTTCCTTCACTAAACATTTATAAAATAATTCTGCTTTGTTTTACTAGATTCAAAAAAGAGGTAAAATGACATTAAGAGTTGCAATCAATGGTTTTGGAAGAATAGGTAGAACAATTCTAAAAGCAGGAATAAACCAAAGACATCTAAAGTTTGTTGCAATAAATGACCTTGGACCAATTGAAAATCTTGCTTATTTATTCAAACACGATAGTGTTTATGGAAATTTTCCAGAAGAAGTATCTATTAAAGATAATAATCTCGTTGTGGGAAAAAATAAAATAAAAATTCTAGCTGAGAAAGACCCAAGAAGACTTCCTTGGAAAGACCTTAAAATTGATTTAGTAATTGAAAGCACCGGAATTTTCAGAACAAAAGAACAAGCAGAAATGCATTTGCAATCTGGTGCAAAAAAAGTAATAATTTCAGCACCTGCAAAAGGAAAAACCCCTGTAAAAACAATTGTTCCTGGGGTAAACCACAAGACAATTGAAAAAACAGACAAAATAATAAGTAATGCTTCTTGCACAACAAATTGTTTAGCTCCATTAGCAAAAGTTCTTGAAGATAGTTTTGGAATTGATAATGGTTTCATGACCACTATACATGGATATACAGCAGGACAATCATTAGTAGATGCTCCTAACAAAGACTTAAGAAGAGGAAGAGCAGCTGCAATAAACACTGTTCCAACAACAACAGGTGCAGCAGAAGCAATTAATTTAGTTATTCCAAGTTTAAATGGAAAACTAGATGGGATTGCAATAAGAGTTCCAATTATTGATGGAAGTTTAACAGACTTAACTGTTTGCTTAAAAAAGAAAACAACAAAAGAAGAAATTAACCAAGCATTCAAAAAAGCTTCAGAAACATATTTAAGAGGAACCCTAGAATATTCAGAAGAAAAATTAGTTAGTTCAGATATAATTGGAAATGCGTATGCATGTATTTTTGATTCAGAATTTACAAGAGTCAAGGGAAAAACAGTAAAAGTCCTTGGATGGTATGACAACGAGTACGGATACTGTAGCCAATTAATTAAATTAACAAAATTGTTATAAAATGAAAGATTTGAAAACCCTAGATGATGTAGAATTAAAAGGTAAGAAAGTTATAATCCGTGTTGATTTAAATGCTTCTATTATTAATGGAAAAGTGCAAAAAGGACCTCGTTTCAGAAGACATGCAGCAACAATAAAAGAAATTGTGAGCAAAGGTGCAAAGGTTGTAGTCTTAGCTCACCAAAAAAGAAGAGAAAATCCGGGATATAGAGAAAGCCTAGAAGAACACGCCCAAATATTAGCAAATTTAATGAAAAAAAAAGTTCATTATGTTAATGATCTTTTTGGTAAAGAAGCAATTAAAGCAATTCAAGAAATGAAACCTAAAGAAATAATTTTATTAAAAAATACTAGAAGCTATAAAGAAGAAGCAATAAAAAAAAGCCCGCACAGGCATTCAAAATGTGAGTTTGTTAAAAAGATTGCTCCTCTATGCGATATTTTTGTTCAAGATGCCTTGTCAGTGTGCCATAGAAGCCATGCATCTGTTGTAGGATTTCCAGAAGTAATGCCTTCTTATGTTGGAAGAGTACTACAAAAAGAATTAGCATCAATTGAAAAAGCAAACAAAAATATTGAAAGACCTCTAACACTTATTTTAGGTGGAGCGAAAATAGGAGACTACTTTGGATTAATCAAAAGATACATTGAAGAAGAGAAAGTAGATTATATCTTAACAACAGGAGTTTTATCCTTAGTAGCAATGGCTGTTAAAGGTATTAATATGGGTAAACAGAACAAAATACTAAAAGAACAAGGCCTCTTAAAAACTTCAAAAGAAATAGAACGATATCTTTACAAATTTTCATTTCCAAAAGACTTTGCTGTTGAATTTAAAGGAAAAAGAGAGGAAATATCAATAGAAGACCTTCCAACAGATTATGCTTTATTAGATATTGGAAAAGCAACAATTGAAAAGTATAAAAACATAATCAATAAATCAAAAACAATTTTTGTAAAAGGTTCTGCTGGAAATTATGAAAGAGAAGGGTTTGATTTAGGAACAAAACAAATTCTTAAAGAAGTTGGAAAAAGTAAAGCATTTTCAATTGCAGGAGGAGGAGAAACAACAACAGCAGTAGAGCGTTATAAGATAAGTGGAATAAACCACATTTCACTTTCAGGCGGGGCATTACTTCAAGCTCTATCTGGAGAAAAACTTCCAGGAGTTGAAGTTCTAAGAAATAAAAAAGAATTTAAATTAAAGAAAAAATGAAATTTATTAGCCTTAAGCACAAATCCAGAGGAAGTTTACAAAAGAAAACAGGGGTGTCTTTTGAATGTATGATGTAATAACAGTTGGTTCTGCATTAAGTGATATTTTTGTAGATACTGGATTAAAAGCAATGAGAAAAGGGGAAAGAAAATTAATTGCATATCCAGTTGGGTATAAGATAGAAGTTAAAAATATTAAATTCTCGATTGGAGGTGGAGGAACTAACACTGCAGTGGGATTTGCAAGAATGGGTCTTAAAACAGCTTTCTTAGGAAAAATAGGAAATGATGAATCAGCAAACGAAATCATAAAACTTCTAAAAAAAGAAAAAATAGACTTTATTGGAAAACAAGAAAAATCAGTATCAGGACATTCAATAATTCTTGATAGTTTTGAACATAATAGAACAATACTAACTTACAAAGGTCCAAGTGATAATCTAAAATACAGCGACGTAAAATTAAACAAATTAAAAACAAAATGGTTATACCTTGCAAGTTCAATGAAACAAACACTTGAAACACAAAAAAAACTTGCAGTATATGCAAAAAAACACAAAATAAAAGTCGCATTTAATCCAAGTGAGTATGAAGTAAAACTAGGACTTGCAAAATTAAAACCAATCCTAACAAAAACAAATTTCTTAAGCCTTAATAGGGAAGAAGCAGAAATTCTTACAAAAAAGAAAACCATTCCAAGCATATTCAAAAAATTAAACAGTCTGGGAATAACAACAATATGCATAACAGATAGAGAAAAAGAAATTAATGCATATCATGAAGGTAAAACTTACAAACTAATGCCTAAGAAAATTAAACCAGTTGAAATGACTGGTGCTGGAGATTCATTTGCATGTGGTTTCTTATCAGCTTGGATAAAAGAAAGAGACATTAAATTTGCACTAAAAGTAGGACTTGCAAATTCACAATCAGTAATAAGTCATCACGGTGCAAAGAACAAACTCCTCACTTGGAAAGAAGTCAAAAAGAAGGTTAAAAAATAAAATGAGACTTTTAGTAAAAACAAATTTAAAAAAAATTTTAAAAAATGGAAAAACATTAATTCTAGCTTATGACCAAGGATTAGAACACGGACCCACTGATTTTAATGATAAAAATGTTGACCCAAATTACATAATAAAAATAGCAAAAGACAACAAATTTTCTGCATTAGTATTTCAAAAAGGAATTGCAGAAAAATACAATGATGAAATAAAAAAAAGTAAAATACCTTTAATTGTAAAACTCAATGGAAAAACAGGATTAGTAAAAGGAGATCCAATTTCTAGACAATTATGCACAGTAGAAGAAGCAATAAAACTTGGAGCAACTGGTGTTGGTTTTACAATTTACATTGGAAGCATTCATGAACCAAAAATGTTGCAAGAATTTGAAAACATTCAACGTAATGCTCATAAAAAAAATATACCTGTAATTCTTTGGATTTACCCTCGTGGAAAATCAATAAAAAATAAACCAAAAAGAGAATTAATGGCTTATGCAGCCAGGACTGCTTTGGAAATAGGAGCAGATATTGTAAAAATAAAATGGGAACAAGGCACAACATTCAAAGATTTACAATGGGCAGTTAAATCAGCAGGAAAAACAAAAGTAGTTATTGCAGGTGGAGCAAAAAAACAAGAAAAAGAATTACTCCAGCAAACAAAACAAATAATGAAGGCAGGTTGTGCAGGCCTTGCAATTGGAAGAAATGTTTGGCAAAATAAAGACCCTAATAAACTTTCCAAACAATTAAAAAAAATAATTCTAGGAAAATGAAACCCTTAATAGTAATTAACTTGAAAACATACCAGCAAGGGAAAAAAGCAATTGACTTAGCCAAGAAGATTCAACAAGTAGATTCCAAAATAATTCTTGGTGCTCAAGCATCTGATATCTTTGAGATAACTAAAAAAACAAAATTAAAAGTTTATGCTCAACACGTTGATTATTTTAAACCAGGGAGGCATACAGGATACATCCTTCCAGAAGCAGTTAAACAAGACAAAGCAGTTGGAACATTTCTAAATCATTCAGAACATCCAATAAATTTTCTAACATTAAGAAAAACACTTAAGCGATGTAATAAAATTGGACTTAAGACAATGGTTTTTGTTGCAAACATAAAAAAAGCAAAACTTGTTGAAAAATTAAAACCAACGTATCTTATTTATGAACCCCCAGAATTAGTTGCAGGAAAAATTTCAGTTAGCGCGGCTAAACCAGAAGTAATTGAAAAATTTGCAAAAAAAACAAAAATTCCTTTTCTTGTTGGAGCTGGAATAAAAAATAATCAAGATGTTAAAATAGCAATGAAATTAGGAGCAAAAGGAGTTGCTCTATCTAGTGCAGTTACTAAATCTAAAAATCCCAAAAAAGTTCTTAGAGATTTAATGAAAACATAAACTAAAATGAAACCTTTCAATAATTTGAGGAAAATGCAAAAAAACCAGGGGTTGTTTTGAAAATGCACGAACACACATTTATCCACGCAATAATTGAACCAATAGAAAATAAAGAGAATGTAAAAGGGGTTGAATTAGAAGTGGGTGAATTAGCAGGAATCACTCCAGAACACTTAAAAGAGCATTTAGTTGAAGAAACAGGATGGGAAGTTAAGGTTTCTCCAAGGTCTTCTTTTATTGTTTGTGAATGCGGGTATAAAGGTCCTGCAAGAATAAAGCAAAGACTTCATGACCTAGTTATTTTTGATTGTCCAAAATGTGAAAAAATACCACTCCAAGCAGATGGTAAAGACATAAAAATTCTAAAAGTTACATATAAATAAGTAATTTATTGATTAATTAAAATGTGTTTAAGCATTCCTGGAAAAATAATTGAAGTAAAAGAAGATGGCATGTGTATTGTAGATTATGAATCAGAAAAAAGAGAGGGGAAAATTTTAACTCCTGATATAAAACTTGGAGATTATGTTATCTTAAGCAATAAAATTGTTGTTATGAAAGTTCCAGAAGATCAAGCTAAAGATTATTTAAATGCAATAAAAGGCATAGAGGTATAAAATGAAATCTCCAGAAGAATTTTTTATGAAATATGCATTCCCTTGTGCACATGTTCTTTTACAAGTAGGTTCAATAACCCAAGAAGAATATGATGAATTAGAAAAAAGAACAATTCAAAAAAACTTTCCTTCAAGAGAAAAAATTGAATCTTATTTCGTTGCTGCTTTTAGAAGAATAAAAAGTCTAGCAAAAGAAATGAACATTGAAGATTATTGGGACATGAAAGTTCTAAAGGAATATTGGTATAACAACCACAATAAAATAATTAATCAAGGAGAAGGAAACTATTCAAAATTCCCAGATAGTTTTTGTGATTTTTGTAAAACACATATTGCAGAAGTAATAAAAATGCTTCCTGAAAATTTTATATTAATAAAATACAACAACACTCAAAGACCAGTATCAAAAGACTATGTTCCAGAAGTTAAAGTAGGGAATAAAGTATGGATACATCATGCTTATGCAATAGAATTAGTTAATTAACTCCTCTTCTCACTCTTAGCCCTTATAATAAAATAACTTCCAATAAGAATTAATCCTGAACCAATCAATTGAAGAGGTAATGCTTTTTCACCTAACCAAACCATTCCAAGGAATAAAGATACAACTGGTGCTAAAAGCAATATAGTTGCTGCTTTTGAGAGATTAATATATTTTAATCCCCAATACCATGTTAAAACATAAATTAACAAGAACATTCCAGATATTCCAACGTAAAGCCATTGTTGTGCAGTAAGTGCAAACAAAGTTCCTATATCTCCCATTGTAAATATAATTGCAATCAATAATATAGAACCAAAGAACATTCTAGAAAAAGTAACAACCCAGTTGCTTTCTTTATTCAGCATTGCTTTCTTTGAAATTGTATTCTCAATTGCCCATAAAACCGTAGCTCCTAAAACAAGTAAATCACCTATTCTCATTTCAAAAGAAAGTTTAGACAATTGCATTAAAACCAACCCTATAAACATAACACTCATTGCAATTATTTGTTTCTTTGTTATTTTTTCTTTCAGAAAAAAGAATGCAAAAATTGTTGCATAAATCGGTAAAGTCTTATGTAAAAATGCTGCTCTTATTCCAAGAGTTAAGTTCAATCCTGAAAAAAACATCCAAAATGCAAGTCCACCACCTATAATACCAATTAATAATAAAGGAACCCAAGAAGTTTTCTTAAACTTAAGATTTCCTTTAGAATCCCATTTAGAAACCAGCAAAGCTATAACTAAGAATATAACTCCGATAAATAAGGATCTAAGAGCAGTAAAAACAAGAGGGTCCATTTTAGCAACAAAGAACTTATTTACAATTATTGCTACACCAGAAAATATTGCTGTAGTTAAAATAAGAAAAGTTCCAAGAAACTCTTTATTATTTTTCTTACTCCCCTCTTTATTAACCTCTTTCATTCAATCAAAATATTAATAAAGTTTTTATATCTTATTGTTGGATGTCAGCTCAAACAATTCCAGGAAAAATTATAGAATTAAATGATAAAGAAATTACAATAGATTATGGTTTTGAAAAAATAAAAGTAAATGTTAGCATGATAAAAAATCTCAAAATAGGAGATTATGTTATTGTTTCAAACAACATCATAATTGCAGACATTCCAAAGGAAAGAGCAAAAAAGTTCTTGGATTTAATAAAATGAAAATTTTAGTTTTAGGAAACGAATTTATAGAAGAAGATTCTTTTGCAAAAGAAATTGCAAAATCACTTTCAGAACAACACAAAATCATAGACATAAAAGATTCTTTTCAATTTTTAGATGAAATACAAAATAAAGAACCTGAAAATTCAAAAGAAATAATCATAATTGATGTTGTTCAAAATCTTAAAGAAGTTAAATTGCTCAAAATTGAAGACCTAAGTGAAAATAAAATATTATCTGCTCATGACATGGATGCAAGCTTCTTCCTCCAATTACTTAACCCAGATGTAAAAATAATTGGAATACCTCAAAAAGGAGATAAAGAAAGAATATTGAAAGAAATAAAAGAAAAATTATCTTAGCGGCAATATTAACTCCATCTAATCCAAAATCTCGTGAGAGATTTATTTTTATTCATTAACAAACTTCCTTAGGGTGGCGGCTACAGCCACTTAACTTTCAAAAAGTGAGTTGAACAAGAGAAACAAGGATCATAAGCCCTAATTAATTTTTCAAGTTCTTGAACTATTTTTTCTTTTGAACAATCCTTTGCAATTAACATCTCAGTATACTTTGCAATGTCTCTTTCCATCATATTAAGATTTTGGGCAGTTGGAGTTATAATATTGCAAAAAGTGACTTTTCCAGTATTATCAATTTTATATTCATGAAACAAAGTTCCACGCGGAGCTTCAACAGCACTTATTCCAGTACCTTCTTTTATCTCAAACTCCCCTCTTGGAGTCTTCTCAGCTTGTTTTAATCCTTTAAGTAATTCAATTCCTTCTTTTATCTTAACATGCAATTCAATTGCTTGAGATAAATTATTATAAAAAGGATTATCAATATTTTCCTTAATCTTTTTAATGTAATTACTAATTTCCCAATGTTTTTCTAAATTAGCTAAATTGTTTTTAATTCTAGCACTCGCTCCTGTTAAATAAGGTTCTCCATCTTTCAAAACAAACTTTGAAGTTGCATATTCTTTAATGTTTTCTTTGAGGTGTTTCATATAATCCTCCTCAAGTATAGCCCCTGAATTAGAAAAGACCATTCCCATAATTTCTGGATACTCTGGATGAACCAATGAAAGATAATCAACTCTTCTTTTAAACTCAGGATATTTTAATTCAGAAAATAATTTAAGTGTTTTAGAAACAATCTTTTTACTCTCTTCTAATCTATTAATCAATTCATCAATAACCTTATCTTCAACTTCAAATTCTTCTTTAATATCTAAGAAAGGGTGTATTTCACGTCCTCCAACTGCCTCAACAACTTTATTTCCAGTTGAAACTAAATAAATTGCATCATTAATCTCTTGGGGATATTTAGAAGCCATTCCTAAAGCTCCATCATAACCTAAATAATCTGGTAAAACTAAAAAATACAAATGAGTTGCATGACTTCTTATCCTTTCTCCTATTGTAAGAAGATTTCTAATTATCAACTGTCTTTTTGAAGGTTTAATTCCAACTGCCTCTTCTAAAGCTTGAATACAGGCAACAGTATGTGCACAACTACAAATCCCACAAATACGTGAAACAATCTCTTGAACATCTTTTAACTGTTTATTCAACACAAGAGCCTCAAAATAACGCGCCCCTTCAGAAGCTTTTAACTCTGCTTTTGTAACTTTGCCTTTTTCTATCTTCAAAGTAAGATGGGCATGCCCTTCTATTTTACAAATGTGATTCATGTTTATTTCACTAACCATTTTAATCCTCCAACCAAGTTGATTTTTGCTCTTCTTCTTCATCTCTAAACTGAAGTCCTGCAAAAATCCTCATTTTATTATGAACTTGTTCCTCATTATAACCTTTTTCCTTCATTAAATCAAGAAACGCTTGAATACTACTCTGTTTACAAGGACCCCTACAACCATAACACGCGACTTTATTTGTAGGGCAAAGAGCATCACATCCTCCTGCAGTTATGGGTCCTAAACACAATTCTCCTTCTTCTAATAAACAAGGATTACGTTTATTCCTACATTCCAAACAAACCGGGTTTGTATAACTATGAAATTCTTGTCCAGTTGCAATCTTTTTAACAAACTCAAGCAACTCTTTTTTATCAGGAGGGCATTGAGGAATATAATAATCAACTTTAATATGCATATCAATTGGAGTCGGATCTTCTGATTTCAAATGATTGTATTTTGGATAAACAAATTTCATAACCTTTTCTTTATCTAAAAAATTCTTCATACTCGGAACACCACCTAAACAAGAACAAGCCCCCAATGCAACAACTTTATCAGATCTTTTACGCAATTTATCTAAAACAAGAATATCTTCATCAAAACACACTGTTCCTTCAATAAAAACATAATCAAATCTTCCTTTATAGGATTCATCTTTTATCAAAGGAAAAGAAACAATATCAACTAATTCTGTAATTTCCTTAAATACTTCTTCGTAAATAAATGTTAACAAACATCCTGCGCATCCGCTCACTCCGTACAATCCAACTTTCAGTTTTTTGTTTAGTTCGTCTGACTTTGTCGAGACGGACTTCTTTTTATTTGATTTTTTATCTGACATATTCATTACTCCTTGCCTCATTGATTAATTTAGTTTTAATAAAATCATATTTGAAAACAGGCCCATCCTTGCAAACATAAACATCTTGTATTAAACAACGTCCACAACTTCCAAACGCACACTCCATTCTTCTTTCCATACTCCAATAAATTTGACTATCCTTAATTCCAATTTTTTTCAAGGATTTGCTAACATTCTCCATCATTCCCTCTGGACCACACATCAATGCTCTTGTTTTAATCTTATCAAAATTAGGTTTTTGCTTGTCAATTATATCATTAACAAAACCAGTGTAACACTTTGCATTGTTTGATTCTTCATCTAAGCAAACATAAACTTTAAACTCCTTTGACCATTTTTTAACACGATCTTTCAATAAAATACAATCCTGATTTCTAAATCCAAAATAAATAAAAATTTGTCCAAAATCCTTTCTATTTTTTTCAACATATTCAATCATAGAAGTTACAGGAGCAATCCCTGTTCCTCCTGCAACAAATATAATATCATGCCCTTTTAGTTCCTCAATTGGAAATCCGTTTCCATATGGCCCTCTAATAAAAATATAATCTCCTTTACCTAATTCAAAAATCTTTGAAGTAACATTTCCTGCATTTCTCATTAAAATATTAAGATATTTATTATCATAAGAGCAAGAAGCCAAAGGGCACTCTCCAACTCCTGGAATTGAAACTTCAAAAAACTTACCAGGAGGAGGATTCATGTTTGATTTAATCTTTATCAATTTGACATCTGAATTAATCTTTTGCATTTCTTCAATTTTGTAGGGTTTTGGTAAGTATGTCATTTTAATTTCTCCTTAAGCAGTCTATTGCTGCATCCATTAATTTATTTTGAGATTTTATAACATCTATATGATTAAATTTTGGATTCCACTCTTTTATCAAAGTATCACTTATAACAAACGCAGAAGCAATTTTTACTTTTCTTACTTTTGCTATTGCGAATAATGCAGATGCTTCCATTTCCACTGTAGCAACCCCCTCTTTTCTATAATGTTCTATTTCTTTTTTTGTTTCTCTATAAGGAGCATCAATTGTCCAAGTAGTTCCCAAATCATACCCCAGCCCTTTTCTTTTCATAGATTTTCCAAGTTCTTGAGTTAATTTTTTATTAGGATAAGAATATTTTCCTTTTGGAAGATAATGGTGGCTAGTTCCTTCATCCCTTATGGCTCTATCACATAAGAAAATTCCTTCTTTAATCAAACCTCCTGCTATTCCAATATTTAATATTTTTTTTGCTCCCAAACTAATTAATTCTTCCATCACCCCTCCTGCATTTGGAGCTCCAACACCTGTCATCTTAATAAATCCAATATTTTCTTTTTTCAAAGAATAAACTGTAAGAAGAGAATAAAATTTCATTTTTTCATATTTTCCTTTAAATTTCCTTTTAAGATAATTCAAAGCTTGGGTTTGATAAGTAATAATAATTTTTTCAGGAAATTTTTTAAAATATTTATTTTTGTGTTCAAGATAATCCCCTGGATGAAATAATGCTTTTTCTAAATGTTTATTTTTATAATTTGGATATGCCATTTACTTCTTCCCTCCTTTCTCTTTTAATCTCTCTAAATCTTTCATTAAATTTATTGTACTAACCCAATCAATTCTTGGAGGACAAACTCTTAAGCAACGTCCACACCCCACGCACATGTATTTTCCTTTTTGTTTTTTAAAGTAAACAATTTTGTGATAAACAAAATGTTTAAATCTTGCAAGGACACTTGCTCTAAATTTTTTCCCTCCTGCAATTCTCGAAAAACTATGGAGTTGGCAAGAGGCAGTTTCACGCAGTCTTTTTCCATCCTTTAAGTTAATGTCAAGTTCATCTTTAATATTAAAACAATTACAAGTTGGACAATAAGCAGTACAAGCTCCGCAACTTAAACATTTATCAGCATCAGTTTTCCAAATTTTATTATTATAATGAGCCTCAATATCCTTATCACTCAGTGCTTTAGTGTTTTGAATCTTTTTCACAACCTCTTTCTTAGATTTTTTCAGATTTCTAATCAAAGGTTTTCCTTTATCAGAACCAACTGAAATATAATAATTTTCATTTTCTTCATAAAAAAATAAATCATGAAAATCTTCTAATTCCATTGAATTACAAAAACAATACTTATCTGGATGCTCACAATGTAACCCTACTAAAATCATGTTATTTCTTTTAATTTTATAATTTTTATCAAACATAACTTTATCTAAAACAAGAATCGCGTTTAAATCACATTTTCGCAGTCCAAAAACAACAATTTTCTTTTTTGGTTTACCGATAATTTCTTGGACCTTGCCATTCTTAAACCTCAACAATTCTTCACGTTCTGGAATTAAAAATTCTTTAAAGGGGGCAAGAGTAATTTCATCTAGGTAAAGTTTATCCAAATCCCTTTTAGATTTTAGAATTTTAAATTTTGTAATTCCATCTTTAACAGGCGCAATTACATCATATTTTTTCATTAAACTCTCAATGAAACCCTTTAAATCTTTTTTAGGAAGTATTTTTTGCATCTTATCCTCTTTATATAAAATAAGAGCATTCAACATTTAAATAAGTTATTAATAAACCAAAATTAATAACATTTATAAAACAAAACACACTAATTATAATTAATAGAGGTGAAAATGGTTTGGTTAGAAGTTGAAACAAAAATAAAAATTGATGATTCTGAAGTTCCTAAATTTAGAAAACGTATTAAAGAGATAGGTGTTTTTGAAAAAAAAGGTAAGAAAGCCGACGATTACTTTGCAGTTCAAAAAGACCCAATGTATTATCCTAAGAAAGCCTTCAGAATAAGAGCTATGAAAGACCATTTTGAAGTAAATTTCAAAAAACATCTTAAAAAATATTGGACAAAAGATATCGTTATAAAACAAGAATTTGAATTTTCATTAAGTGGTAAAAAAGAAGTACAAGACCTACTAGAATTATTCAAAGACCTAGGTTTTTCAGAGTGGGTTAAGAAAATAAAGTGGAATGAAACATACAAATGGAAAAAAGACAAAAGAGCCTCTATTGAACTTAACAAAGTAAAACATTTAGGTTATTTTATTGAGATAGAATATCTTTCACAAATGAATGAAATAGAAAAAGCGAGGAGAGCATTAAGAGAAATAATGAAAGAACTAGGGGTAAGAAAAGAGCAAATAGATAACACTGGTTATACAAAAATGCTGTGGTATAAAGGAACCAAAGGAAAAAAGAAATTTATTGATTAATCTAAAAAATGGTAAAATACATTGTAAAAAAAGGAGATAAATATTGGCCTAGCGATGCAATGAAAAAAGAGGCTTGGATAACCAATGTTTCTATTTACAAAGAAGCTGAAAAAAACCCTGTAAAATTCTGGGAAGAAAGAGCAAAGGAAGGAATTAATTGGATGAAACCTTGGGATGTTGGTTACAAAGAAAAATTACCTTATTTTGAATGGTTTAAAGGAGGACAATTAAACTTTTGTGTTAATGCTGTTGACAGACATCTAGGTAATGGAAACAAACCAGCTCTTATTTGGGTTCCAGAACCAGTTAATGAAAAACCAGTAATCTTAACATATGCTGAATTATTTGAAAAAGTAAACAAATTTGCAAATACGCTAAGAGATTTAGGGGTTAAAAAAGGAGAAGCAGTTTCAATTTATATGCCAATGATTCCAGAAGCACTAGTTGCAATGCTTGCTTGTACAAGAATAGGCGCAGTGCATTCTGTTGTTTTCTCTGCATTTGCACCAGACGCACTTAAAGCAAGAATCCAAGATTGTGAAGCTAAAATCCTTATCACAGGAGATGGATACATCAGAAGAGGTAAACCATCTTTATTACTTCCTAAAGTAAAAAAAGCAATTAAAGGAACTAAAATAAAGAAAGTAATCGTTGCCACGCGTCTTGATAAAAAGAAAAAGTATTCTGGTAAATTTGTTAAATTTGATGACCTTATTAAAAATCAGAAGGAGGGTTATTGCAAACCAGAAGTAATGAATTCTGAAGACCCCATGTTTATTTTATACACATCTGGAACAACAGGAAAACCAAAAGGAATTATCCATGATACAGGGGGATATGCAGTACAAACTTATTGGACAACCAAATGGGTATTTAACTTAAAACCGGAAGATGTTATGTGGTGTACTGCAGATATTGGATGGATTACAGGACACACCTATGCTTTCTATGGTCCACTATTAAATGGAGCAACAACATTAGTATACGAAGGAACACCAGACACCCCAAACCCAGGAAGATGGTGGAAAATAGTTGATGAACAAAAAGTAAATGTTTTCTATACAGCTCCAACAGCAATAAGAATGTTTATGAAATTAGGAGAAAAATGGCCTAACAAATATAAAATGGATTCTCTAAAATTACTTGCAACAGTTGGAGAGCCAATTGATGAAAAAGCATGGAAGTGGTATTTTAATAAAATAGGAAAAGGAAGATGCCCTATAATTGATACTTGGTGGCAAACAGAAACAGGAGGGACACTTATCAATGTACTTCCAGGCATTGGACCATTCATTCCAACAATTGCAGGAAAGAGTTTCCCAGGAACAAAACATGAAATACTAAGCAAAGATGGTAAAAAAGTCCAAAGAGGGTTTTTAGCTCAGAAAGGGCCATTTGCACCAGGAATGCTTCATGGTGTTTGGAAAAACCACAAAAAGTATGTTGATACTTATTGGAAATCTTTCAAAGGAAAATATGACACAAGTGATGGAGCAATAATGAAAGGTAATTTAATCAAAATTACAGGAAGAACAGACGATGTTATGAAAGTTGCAGGTCACAGATTAGCAACAGCAGAACTAGAAAATGCAATTAACAAATTCAAAAAGATAAATGAATCAGCAGTAGTTCCAATTCCAGATCAAATCAGAGGCCAAGTACCTGTTGCATTTGTTGTTCTTAAAGCAGGAGAGGGTTCTCCTGAAATGGTAAAGAAAATTAAACACCATGTGGATAACACATTAGGACCAACAGCAAGACCTCACAAAATATATTTTGTAAAAGATCTTCCTAAAACACGTTCAGGAAAAATCATGAGAAGAATTCTTAAGAGTCTTTTGGCAGATGAAGAACCAAAAGGATTAATGACATTAGTTAATCCTAGTTGTGTAGAAGAGATTAAGGAAATTATAGTTACATCGCAACCAAAACAAAAACCAAAGAAATAAAAGCACTTTTTCTATTCTAAGAAAATGAACACAAAACAAATTAACAAAAACGTAGTTCCAGCAGTTAAAATTCTTGCAAAGAAATACAATGCTATTGACAAAACAACACTCAATAGAATGAGAACAAAACCTAACGCATATAAAATTCTAATTTCATGCTTACTCTCACTTAGAGCTAAAGATGAAACAACAGAAAAAATATCGAAAGAACTTTACAAAATTATTGAAACCCCTCAAGACATGCTTAAAATTCCAACAAAGAAACTAGAAAAGATAATTTTCTCAACAGGACATTATAGAAAAAAAGCAGAATCATTAAAACACGTTTCAAAAGAACTAATTGAAAAATTTAATTCCAAGGTTCCTAAAACCAGAGAGGAATTAATGTCAATAAAAGGAATTGGTCCTAAGACTGCAAACATTGTTCTTGCTTTTGCATTTGGGAAACCAGTAATAGCTGTTGATGTGCACGTACATGTCTGTGCTAACAGACTAGGATGGATAAAAACAAAAAATGCAGAAGATTCAGAATGGGAATTATATAAAGTAATTCCAAAAAAATATTGGCTAGATCTAAACGCCATTTTAGTTCAGTTTGGTCGTGAAATATGTGATACAAGATCTCCAAAATGCAGTATTTGTCCAGTAAGACATCTATGTCCTAGAATCGGAGTTACCAGAAGCAGATAAAAAGGAAAAATCTTTGTTCTTAAATTTTTTACTCCTTTTTACTTTTTCCACCAAAAGCCTAAGATTCTCTTTTTTCTTAGGGTGGGTACATCCAATATCTCTATAAAACAACATATATCCTTTATACCCAGTTATATTAAAATAATATCTTAATTTATTTCTTTTTGAGTAATCTCTAACAACATTTGACTTAATGTCAAACTCTTCTAGTAAATCCTTAATATCTTTCAAAATCTCTTTTCTATCTTGAAATAATCTCAAAGTATGTGAATCATCATAGACAGTCCCTTCGTCATCAAAAAAACCCCTAATTAACCCTTTTTTAAAACTCTTATTAAAACTCTTTATCTCTTTTGTAATTTTTTTATTTTTACCTTCTGCAAACTTTCCACAAATAGCATAAAGAATATCACTACATATCTTAGGAAAAAACAAACCAACAGGATGTTTTTCAGGAACCTCTTTTAAGTTATTGACTCTCATCAACCATTCAGATTTCTCTTCAAAAGATCTTCTTTTTTGGACCCAAATTCTAGGTTTTATTCCAAAAATAAAATCCATATAATCTATAAATTCTTGTAACAAGGAAATATTAGAATTAGAGTAAAAGCAAGTATGGTTTGATTTATCAATAGAACCATCTCCCAAGATGTGCCCCACAATAGAACCAAGTTCTTCATTTATTTTAATTGGAAAACTAGGACAAACTTCTCCTTTCTTAATTCCTGCTTTAATTGAAACAAGATTATTTTCTACATCTTTCCAAGAATATTTAGATAAACCAACAATAACAGATAACTTAGACATTGGAATTGTTCTATAACCTTTCATCCACCCATAAACAGTAGTTGCAGACTTTTTAGTTTTATTAATAGGAACTCCTATCTTTTTAGCAAAAACAATGGCTCTATGTGGAGAATCTGATTTAGAAGCATCTTTTAAAATTTTGTTAAGAAATTCTAATTTAAGCCTAACATGTGTATGAGCCAATTTAATATGAATATCTTTTAATCCAACTTCATCTTTCATACAAAAATAATTAATTTGAAATTTATATAATTTCATACTCATTTTCAAGGGATACCAAAAAATATCCTGTAAAAGATAATTGTAAAAGAATAGGTGTGGAAAAAAGTAGATAATTTATTGTAATAATTTTTAAAAACAAAAAACAACTCCAAATAGGATGTTAGAATCTTTAATAGAAAGCGAAAAACAAAGAATTGAAAAAGAAGCAGAAATTAAAATAAAACAAATTGATTTTGTAGTTGAACAATTTAATGAACATAAGGAATTTTTTAAAGAGCATATGGAAAAAAATAATCTTTCGGTAGAAAAAGTTTACCATATCTTGCAAGACATGATAAAAAAATTATCCACAGGGACATATTTGAAAGCACCAGAAGAAATAAATTATAGGATGAAAGATGCTTCAGACCACATTTTTGTAAAAAGTGGTTATTTTAACATAGTTTGTGGGACCGGTTCAGATCCAGAAGAATTAATACCAGGATGTAATTTGCAGCCTACAGAAAAAGGGATGAAAATACGTGACAGATACAAATCATTGTCTGCTTAATTATTTCTAAAAGATACTGGTCCGATTTTAATGCAGTATTCGTACAATTCGGAAGAGATATTTGTCAACCAATAAGTCCTTGGTGTTCTAAGTGTCCTGTAAAAAAACACTGCAAGAGAATAAATGTAGAAAGAAGTAGATAATTAATCTCTTAACAAAATATTTGTTTTTGAATCAATAGCATCCTCTGGACCCAAACTTTCCTGATAAATCTTGGCTAAATGTTCTTGCCAAGGACCTTGTTTAAATGTTGCTGGTTTCTTATTATAATATTGGAAAACAGGCCTAAGTTTACCCTTCTCATTCCAATTTACTGAAATACTAGAAAAATTCCTCTCTAAATTTTTAAACCTATGATTATATTGATTTAACACTTCTACAACACTAGAATCAGATTTCTCCTGTAAAAAATCAGCCATCTCTCTATTAAATTTACCTAAATCTCCTCCAGAATAAACTATTGGAAGGAGACCATATAAGTGAATGTTCAAATCAGGAAAATCTCTAAACGAATGAGGAACATCAAAATAATAACTCCCATGGTCCTGAGAAAAAGAATGCTCTGTTTTCCCCCAAGTAAGCAACACATGCTCAGACATTTTTTTAATTATTTCAGACTCATTAAGTTTTTCTTTTGCTTTATCACTTAATCCCATAAAAAATCCACTATAAATTTACTTTTAAATATTATTACAACTTAAAATATATAACAAAAACCTTTAAAAACTAAATTCTTCTTCAAAGTTTCATGAAAAGATCAAGTAGAAGATGGAAAAAAGAAGGTCAAATGCGTTGGAAATGGCAACGTAAAAGACTAAAGAAAGAAAAACATAAGCGTAAGCTAAGAAGAGCTAGATCTAAGTAATTCTAATACAATTATATCCTATATATTTGCATATACTAATTTTTAAAAAGAAATTAAATTTCTAGATAATATGGATGAATCAAGAAGGTATGATGCAAATAAAATAAAAGGATTAATTGAAAAATCTCTTACAAAAGGTGAAGAAGCAGAATCTGCTCTTATCCAATTATCACAAATAGAAAATGTTTCTGGTGAAACTCTTGCAGATGCTGTAGAAACTATTCAAAAATATAATCAAATGTACAAAGTAGCTAAAAAAAGAAACAGAAAATACCTTGGAATTATTAAGGATCTTTTAAAAGAGTAAGACATATCTCTAAAGACAACAATATTTATTAAATCAAATATGTTATTAAAAAAATGGATATTCCAAAAATAAAAATTCTTAAAGAACCAGCATTTGACTCAAGAAATCTGCCATCATTATCCATTGAAGCAGCAGAAGATTTAGAAAGATTAAGGCAAGATAAACCAAGAGAATTAAAAAGTGCGCAAAAATTATCAGAAATAATTAATAAAGAATTTTCTTGGAGATTAGATTATAAAATCCTTTTTAGAGATGTTTATTTTTCAACATATAATGAAAAAATAGAAATAAGTTTAGAAAAAGAACAAAATCCCTACATGGGAGATATAAGTAAAAGATTAGAAGATCCTTCTAGTTTAAACAAAGATGAACTTAAAAGTTTAGTTAGCTTTTGTGTTAATCTATCTAATTATTCTAGCTTACATGAAGAAGAATTAGAAAGAATGAGAGGCCCTTGTTTTTAAAACACAACCTATCTTTTGAACCACAATAACCTTTATTAACCAATCATAGTATCTAATAAACATAAAATGGTGAGCGAGATTTGGACTGAAAAATACCGGCCAGCTACCTTCGGAGAGGTTGTTGGGCAAGAAGATATCATAAAGAGAGTGGAATCTCTAACAAATTCTATGAATATTCCTCACTTGCTTTTTGCAGGACCAGCAGGAACAGGAAAATCAAGCTTAGCATTGATTACTGTTAAACAACTATATGGGCAAGAATGGAAAGAAAATTATCTTGAGTTAAATGCTTCTGATGAACGTGGTATTAACATTGTTCGTGAAAAAGTAAAGAATTTTGCTAGAACGAAATCTCTTGGAAAAGTTCCATTCAAAATAATCTTTTTAGATGAAGCAGATGCATTAACACCAGAAGCTCAACAAGCATTGAGAAGAACAATGGAAAACTATTCAACAACCTGTCGTTTTATTTTATCCTGTAACTATAGTTCAAAAATAATTGACCCCATCCAATCACGTTGTGCTATTTTTAGATTTAAATTGCTTGAGAAAAAAGACATTCAAAAATATATCCAAAGAATTGTAGAAGGTGAAGGTTTAACAATTTCACCAGATGCAATAGAAACACTTTATGAAGGTTCAGAAGGGGATGCCCGTAAAGCGACAAACTTGCTTCAATCAACAGCTTCAATCTCTCCTTCAATAAACCAAGAGTTGGTTTCAACAATTATATCAAATGCAAAACCAAAAGATATCAAAATTGTTCTTGATTATGCATTAGCAGGAGATTTTCAAAATTCTCGTGAAAAATTATTAGATGTCATGTTAAAAGAAAGTATTTCTGGGCAAGATGTGATAAAAGCAATTCAAAAAGAAATATGGAATCTTCCAATAGAACCAGAAATAAAAGTTAGATTAACAGAAAAAACAGGTGAATCTGAATTTAGAATTGTTGAAGGCTCTGACCCTTTTATACAACTTCAAGCTCTTCTTGCAAGTTTTGTTCTTGCTGGAATGGGAAAAGAGAGATAAAATGATGCCATCAATGAAAAGGCGACCTTATCAAAGGTGGGATGGAGATATCAAAAGTAAAACAAAAAATTGTGAGGTATGTGAATTTGAAGTAGACTTTTTGGACAGAGAAATTTGTGCTTGGGGAGTTGCTTTCAAATATTTATCAGGAACAGAATCAGATGGTTTGAGAAAATGCGAGTATTTTGGAAAAGAACCTCTAGAGAACAATTCACTAGCATATGTCCTACAAGCAAAAAAGGATAATTTATTCGGAAAATCAAGAAATTACAAAAATCATGCAAGACAATTAACATTAGTATTTAAAATGGAGACAACAAAATGAATAACATAGAAGTTGAAATTAGAAGTTTTATCTCAAAAGAAAAATACGAAGAACTCTTAGATTTTTTTAAAGAAAATTCAAAACAAATAAAAGAAGATAATCAAGAAACACATTATTTTAATTGTGAACAAGATTTGCGTATTCAAAAAAATAATCAAGGTTCAAAAATATGGCTAAAAAAAGGTAAAATTCATGATGATGCTAGAGAAGAAATTGAAATTTTTACAAGAGATGATAAATTTGAGGAGTTAGGAAGACTTTTCAACAACTTAGGACATGAAGTTGAAATAAAATGGCTAAGAAAAAGAAATCAGTTCAATTGGGATGGAATAAAAGTATGCTTAGATTACACAAAAGGGTATGGTTACATAATTGAATTAGAAAAAATGTCCTCTGAAGAAGATAAAGAAAATGTTTTAAAGGAGTTAAAAAATAAATTAAAAGAGTTAAATATCCCTTTAACTCCAAAAGAAGAGTTTGATGAAAAATTTAATCATTATAAAGAAAACTGGAAGGAGCTAATAAAATGACACCTTGGGTTGAAAGACACAGACCAAAAACCTTTGAAGAAATAAAAGGACAGTCAGATGCAATCAGACAGATAGTCAATTTTGTTGAAAGTTTTAACAATGGCATACTTACTAGAAAAGTAAAAAAAGCATTAATTCTTCATGGCCCTCCAGGAATTGGAAAAACATCCCTTGTTCATGTTCTTGCACTTGAAACAAAATCAGAAATATTTGAATTAAATGCCTCTGATTTACGTAACAAAGGAAAACTACAAGAAATATTAAAACCAGCAATAGAACAACAATCTCTTTTTGAAAAAAACAAAGTCATTTTAGTTGATGAAGCAGATGGAATCTCAGCCGTAGATCGTGGGGGTCTTTCAGAACTTATAACTTTAATTGAATTATCAAAATATCCAGTAATAATAACTGCAAATAATATATGGGCTTCAAAGTTCAGTGGATTAAGAAAAAAAGCAGATATTGTTGAATTAAAAGAAATAAATTATACTTCAATAAAAGATGTACTTATCTCAATATTAAGAAAAGAAAACCACTTTATTGATAATGATGTTCTAACAAAAATAGCAGTCAAAGCAAAAGGGGATTTAAGAGCAGCGATTAATGATTTACAAGCAATATCTAAGATAGAAAACCCAAGATCTATTGAATTTGATGAAAGAAACAAAGAAATAAGCATATTCAATGCATTAAAACTAGTATTCAAAGGAAAACCAACTGATGCCACACTTAGAGTTTTTGATTCAGTTAAAATGTCTCTAGATGAAGTAATTCTTTGGGTTGAAAAAAATATTCCTGAAGAGTATTCAGGAGAAGAACTATACAGAGCTTATGATTTACTAAGTAAAGTAGATGTATTCAAAGGAAGAATTTACAAACAACAATATTGGAGATTTATGGTATATGAAAATATTTTCTTAAGTTATGGAATTGCAGCTTCTAAAAAAATGATTAAACCTGGTTTTACAAGTTACAAAAAACCAACTCGTATTTTAAAAATATGGATGAACAATCAAAGAACAATGAAAAAGAAATCAATATCAAGTAAGTATGCAGCACTTGTTCATGTGGGCAAGAAACGTGCAATGAATGAATATCCAATAATAAAACAAATAATTAAGTCAAATCCCAAGATTCAAAAAGAATTAAAACTTAATGAAGAAGAAATTGCTTATGTTAAGGAATAAATCTCCACTAAAATTTAAATTTATTCAATAATAAAATAACAAAAACTATTTTTACCCACACTGAGCACTAGCACTTCCACCAGCTTGAGTTGTCCAACCAAATCCTGGTGATAATGTTTCACTTGAAACTTCTGTATTACATTCCTCTGGAACATTTCCTTCTGTGAATGCATTACATAAAGTTGATAAGTAAGCATCAGGGCTTCTAGCACTTGAAGCTTGTTCTCCATTAATTACTAAAGTAGGGCTTCCTCCTATTCCATATTGGTCATTCAATGCTTTATCTGTATTGAATAATGGGAATCTTCCACTTAACCACGAAGATTGGTCATCTAAGTTCTTAGTTATTTCAAATTCAGTATCAGCAGCATCAGTACAAGTCTTTAACTTAGCTGTATCAATTCCAGTGCTTGCTAAACATTCTTCTCCCTTACCTTCTGTAAGGAAACATTCTAAATAATCATATAATTTATCTTCTTGTTCTTTTTGTATACAATATTGATTAAGTTGTTCTTCAACTTCCCCTTGAGTAGGATGCATTGCATAATATACAAATCTTAATTCAAAGTCTATTTTATCATCTAATAATCTTACTATAGGCAACATTCCTTTAACAGCTTGGGTACCATAAGGACAATGACTCATTACAAATAATTCTACTTTAGGAACATCTGTTTTAGGAACATCAGCAGGAGGTGGTGTTTGTTGGTTATTATTATTATTATTATTATTTTCAGTCCCTGTTTCTTCATTTAAGTCAACAATACCTTGTAAATAATATTTACCATCCTTAGTAATATGAACAGGGATATCTTGTTCTTGGTATGTAACAGTTATTTCATATAAATTACCAAGATCTTCAGCAGAAACAAATTCTACTCCCCCATCTGTTTGTTTATTTAAGAATCCAACTAATTCTTCTGCAGCTTGTTCTCCAGAAAGAATTTTGCCATTAGCACCCCCACCAGTTGCAATTAATATAATGGCTAGAATAGCTAATACCACTGTTGAAATAATCCAAGGATTTTCTCTTATTTTATCTGTAGAACTCTTTTTCTTTTTATGAGAATGTGAATGATGCTTAGGTTCATCAGGTTTATGTTCATGATGATGTTCATGATGTGTATGTTCGCTTTTTTTCTCGTGCTCTTTTTCCTTCATCTTTAAACTATGAAAAAGTCTTTTAAAAACATTTTGGTGAAATCAATTTCATTTGAAGTTATCTAGGCAATTCTAACCTAAAAAAAACCTTAATAACCTAATACTCCAGTAAACAAACAATTAAAAAATAAACAATTCTATTACTAATATAAACAAGAGGTTGTTTTAAATGGCTTATGATATAATTATTGGAAGAAACAAAACAGACAAAGAAGATTTCAAAGACAGAGGTTTAAGTTATATTGGGAAAGGTTTTGTTAAAATGGGAAATTATACTTCTTTAAGTAATAAAATATTTATGGATGTTGTTAGAAGCCATGTAATTTTAGTGGCAGGAAAGAGAGGTTCAGGTAAATCATATACATTGGGAGTTTTAGCAGAAGAATTAGCAAGTTTGCCAAGCGGGGTAAAGGAAAATGTCGCTTCAATAATATTTGATACAATGGGAATTTATTGGACAATGAAATACAAAAATGAAAAAGATAAAAATCTTTTAACAGATTGGGGTTTAAAACCAAAAAATCTTCCTGTAAAAGTTTTTGTCCCTTATGGACACTTTGAAAATTATAGAGAAAAAGGAATGCCAATTGACAAACCATTTGCATTAGATCCAAATGAAATGAACGCAGAAGATTGGATTTTAACATTTGGTCTGGACATGATTAATCCAGTAGGAGTTTTAATTGAAAGAACAATTAATAAATTAAAACAAAAAGGTGAATTAACAATTAAAGGAATTATTCAAGCAATAGAAGAAGATACTAAAACAGAAAGAGAAACAAAAAATGCAGCCCAAGGATTATTTGAAGCAGTACAAACTTGGGGAATATTTGCAGAAAATCCAAAAAAATCAACAAAAATGCTTGATTTAATTAATCCGGGTACCACAACTATTCTTGACTTAAGTGTTTATAATTCAGTTGGAAATTTCAATGTAAGAGCCTTAGTTATTAGTTTAGTCTCAAGAAAAATGTTCAATGAAAGAATGGCTGCTAGAAAACTTGAAGAAATAAAATCAATTGCAAAAGGAATAAGTTACGTAAACCAACATGAAAAAAAAGAAATACCCTTGCTATGGATGATTATTGATGAAGCCCATGAATTCTTACCTCTAAATGAAAAAACAATTGCAACAGATGCATTAGTTCAACTCCTCCGTGAAGGACGTCAACCAGGAATATCAATGATCCTTGCAACGCAACAACCAGGAAAAATCCACAGAGATGTAATGACTCAATCAGATATAGTTATCGCCCACAGAGTTACTTCTGCTCCTGACTTACAAGCATTAAATCAAATAATGCAAAGTTATCTTTTAGAAAGTATTAAAAGATATATGGATGACCTCCCAACATTAAAAGGTTCTGCAATAATTCTTGATGACAATTCAGAAAGAATTTATCCAATGCGTATGAGGCCTAGATTTACTTGGCATGGTGGAGAAGCACCAACTGCAATTCATAAGGAAAAAAGGCTATAGAAAGTCTTAAAAATACATTAAATCTTGAAAAAATATGGATTTTGAATTAGAATACCAAGAAACAATTAAAGAAAATAAAGAAACAAGATCAACAGTCAGTACTAAATATCTTGCAAGAATTTGCAATCATTATGGGTTAAAACCTAAAGAAAACTCAAGGAGGCTTAGAACAATCTTAGCTCACAATTTTGGGGTGGACCAAGCATATCTTGAAGGTAAAAATAGTCTAAAAAAATTAAAACAAACAATAGACAAATATAGACAGTTTCCTTCTCCTGCAGATGAAGAAACTGGTTCTGAATTAATTTCTATGCTTAATCTAGCTTAAAATGATAAAACCAAACTTTGAAAATCCTCTTGAAAAACAAATAATGTATGATATTAAATTAGAAGAAGAAAAAGAATTCCCAAAAGAAGAAAATTCAAAGAACTATAAACTCAACCCTAACTCTAACTTTGTAAGGGGCTATCTCGCCAGCATGTTTAGTCCTAATTATTCTAATCTTTTTTCTAGATTCTCTTGCTTTCTCATGAATCATGCTAACTAAATCATTAACTTCATCAACCTTACAAAACCCATAATAAACAATCTTGGTTCCTTTTTTACTCAACATAAATGCTTGTTTCAAAAAAGTTTCTTTCAAATTTGGTCTAGGCATAATAATATAATCAAATTTTTTATTTTTCTTTTTTAGGCTTTCAGCAACCCTCTTAATATCTCCATTAACTAACTCAACCCTATCTTTAACTTTATTTCTTTCAATATTTAATTTTCCATATTTATTTGCTTCTCTGTTGATTTCATTTGAATAAACCTTCTTTGCTTTTGAGTTCTTAGCAATAACAATTGAAAAAGGGGCAACACCTGCAAACATTACAAATACCTCAGACCCTTTTTTTATCATCTGAGCAATTTCTTTACGTTCATTGCTTAATCTAGGTGAGAAATAAGTAGTATCAATGTTAAACCTAAAAACACAATCATTTTCCTTATACAAAACTTCTTTATTTTTCTCTCCTGCTAAATGCTTTGTTTGCATTTTTCTTAATCTGCCTTTAAAATTCTCTGATTTTTCTAAAACAGTTTTAATATTTCTATGCTTTTTCAAAATTTCTTCTGCAAATTTCTTTTTATCACTTAATTTTGTTTTATCTGAAAAATTAATTAGAGCTATACTTCCTAAAACATTAAATGACCTATGAATTTTTTTAACCATAATAAGAATAATCAATTATCTAATTTAAAGTTATTGTATAAATTATTTATTAATAAAAAAACAAATAAGGAACATTTAAAAAAAACAAGATGCATATTAATATATGGCATGGGTGGTCTTTAGACAATTTTTTACAAGCATGAACATACAAGTAATGTCTCTGGGAGTAGCATTTATTTTAATCTTTGGGGGTTTAATGATTTTTTTAGGAAGAATAAAATCAGTTCAACGTAACAAATACATAAAAACACTTATTTCATTTTGCCTTGCACTATTTGCTATTTATGGTATAGCTAGATCAGGATTAAATATTCTAAACGTATTTTATAGAATTGGATTTAATCAAGACTTTATTTATAATTTTATTTTAATAAGTTTAATACTTTTATTTATATTAACAGGATTTACTAAAGTAAGAACTTTCTCTGGACATAAAAAAAGAATTTGGAGATTACATAGATCATTAATAACCTTTGGATTATTATTTGTAGGTATAGGAGTTACCCCATTAGTACAATATGCAAAAACAGTTGTTATTGGTATTGGGGTTGGATTGGTTGTTTTGGGGTTGGTAGTAAAAAGCTTCAGTAAAAAAAAGCACAGTCATACAAAGATTAAACTAATTTAAAAAAATGTCAAAAGAAAATAGAAGACAAAGACAACAAAAACTAAGAACCTCAAGGGAACTAAATAAAAAATATAAATCATATTCTAAAGCAATTAAATATCTTCAAAAGAAAAATAAAGGAAAAATACCTCCATTAGAAACATCTGATGGAAACTTAATTCATAGGTATGTTCAAGCAATGAAAGCTACTGAACAATTAGCAGATAATGAAGGTGTTAAATTAAAGAGAAGAAAGATAAATTAGAATTATTCTTTAAACCAATTCCAAACTTTTAAGTCATCAACAAAGTCATTCTTTTTTTCAACTAATTTTCCAGGATAATTCTCATTAGAATCTTTCCATAATTGATAAGTCATTAAACCATCAAAAAATAAATTAACAACAGTAGAATAATCTCCATTACCTATTTCCACAATGTCCTTAATTACATGTCCTCCATACTATAAAAAACCTCCAAGTTTAGCTAATCTAGTTGCAGGAAGATTTTTTACTTTATCAGAAAGTCTAGAAGCAATATCTAAAGCTCCAAATACTAAAGCGCCAGGAAAATTAGCAGATTCTGCAATTTTATCTAAACCAGGAACTTTATCAACAACTTCTCCTACTTTTCCAGGAATATCTTTTAACGCTCCAACTACGCTAGGAGCAAGATAATTTGTTAAATAAATTACTGCATTTGAAGGAATTTTATTATTCTCAGTTATAATTTTTCAAAACATAATTAATTTGTAAATATTTCTATTCTATAACTATTTTAAAAAAGTAACAATTAAAACCACTTATCTAAGTCTTTTTGTGCTAACTTCTTTTTCAAAGCACGAATTTTATCTAATTGTTTTTCAACTCTTTCTTCTGAAAAATCATGTTCTCCAACTAAAATGCTTTTTATTTTATCTTCATTGATTTTTGGAAGGTCCAATTTAAAATCTTCAACATCATGTTTTTTAAATAATTCAAAAATTTCTTGCCAATCAAATTGGTCTTCTTCTGGTAATGAATGAATTCTTTGTTTAACTTCTTCAAATATTCTAACAGGAGTTCTAAATTTCTTAACAATATCAAGTGCTTTTTTTTGACCAATCCCGGGGACCCCCTTAGGATTATAGTCTGTTCCAACTAAAATCCCAATGCAAATTAATTGATCTAAATTAATTTCAAGATAATTAAAAACTTTTTCAAGCTCAATCATTTCTGGTTTAACTTCAATATAACCAGAATATGTTTTTCTTCTTTTAGATAATGTTAAATTCCTAATAAGTTTTGGAGCTCCAAAAAGCAAACTATCATAATCCTGACTTACTGCTGCAAAAACATCTTGATTTACTCTAGCAAGATGCGATGCTTGAGCCTCGCCCTCAGAAGGAGCTTGAATAACTAAAATCCCCATTGCCTCAAGCAACTCTTTACTTTCATTAATCATATCTTCATCCAACCTAAGTAATTGAGAACTATACCTTTTCATTCCTTCATAATCTTCTTCTTTTTTTGCTTCCTCATATTTAACACTAGCTCCTTCTCTAACTTCTCGTCTTTTCTTGTAAGTTTTTTCTTTTAAATCAGGAGCCTTACCATCAAAAACATAAATTAATTTAATTCCCTCTGCTAACAAAGAAATATTTCTATAAAAAATACCAGATAAATGACTAGTTACTCTTTCCTTAGAATCTTTAAGAGGAGTTCCATCTGGTTGTCTAATTGAACTTAAAAATTGATATAATGCGTTGAATGCATCTACACAAATTGTTTTTTCTTTTAAATCTTCAACTTCAATTTCTTTTCTTGGTATAATTTCCCGTATATTTAATCCCATGAAAATTAAGGGTATGTGAAATATAAATAATTATCTAAAAATGGTCTTTAGCATATCTTCTAGTAGCATAAAAAAGACTTCTATCTTCATTAGCATTTCTCTTTAAAGCAGGTTTTATGTCATAATCTAAGTTTTCAAAAGGAAAGCCAGCAACCTTTAATTCTTCTAATTTACTTTTAACAATCCTTGAATTAGATTTAATTTGTTTATCTGTTATTGATTTAATAATATTCAAAAGTTCAGAATTTTGATCTTCAGCAAATTCAAGAGTTAGCTGAATAGGATTTTGTTCAAGAGATTCCCCATATTGTTTTTTCGCATGATAATCTCTAAAATTCTTCCAACTCTTAAAAATTTCAATTGCTTCTGGTTCCCACTTCCCCCTATCTGTTTTACCATCACTACCAGTATTATTTTGTCTTTCATACCTTTCGCAAAAGGCATTTTTATCTATTTCATCATACTTTTTTGCCATATTGTAACTACTCTAGAGTGCTATATAAGTCTTTCTATGTAGCTTATTTTTGCACTTTTTAACACAATTAATTTTATAAATCCCAAGCCTCTTCAATTCACATGGATGTTGCATTAGTATACATGGTTGCAGGAATCTCTTCTAGATTCAAAGGAAAAGTTAAACAATTTGCACCTATTGGAAAGAATGGAGAAACCTTAATTGAATGCTCCTTAAATCAAGCACTTCCTGCTGGTTTTACAAAAATTATTTTTATTGTGGGTGAAAAAACAGAAGATTTATTCATGGAAAAGTTTGGAGAAGAGTATAATGGAGTTCCAGTTTACTACACATTCCAAGAGTATGATGAAGAAACAAGAGATAGACCTTGGGGAACAACAGATGCTCTTTGTACAATCAGGGAAATAATAGATTGCCCCTTTGTTGTTTGTAATGGAGATGATTTATATGGAAAAAGTTCATTTGAAACACTAGTAAATCATTTAACAAATCCTGAAAATAAAGACACTCAAGCAACAATAGGTTACAAACTTGGAACTATTATACCAGAAGAAGGAAGTGTTAACAGAGGCCTATTTGAAATAAATAGAAGTTCATATGTAACAAGCATTGTTGAAACTCTTGGAATTGAAAAAAAGGATTTGGATGATTTAGGAATTAGTGAAAGTGCATTTTGCAGTATGAATATATTTGCTTTTTTCCCAGAGGTTATTGATAAATTAAACACAATTCTAGAAAATTTTAAACAAGAAAATCAAGGAGATAAAAAGGCAGAGAGCTACCTTCCAAACAATGTCTCTCAATTAATCCAAGAAAACAAAATTAAAATGATAGTATATTCTACACAAGATAAATGGCGTGGATTAACAAACCCAGAAGATGAAGAAAAATTAAGGCAAGAGCTAGCTAGTTTATGATTGAAATAAAACCTATTTTTTAATAAAACTAATTATATTCGTTAAAAGAGGTATTAATAATATAAACAAACTAAACATTCCTATTAAAGATTTAAGATACCAAACTAAAAACAAATATGCTATCCATAAAATAATTGCAAAATAAACTCCAACATGACATTCCAAAGTTTTTGGAGTAAAAACTTGAGTATTATATTTTTGATGATTATAAGTTCCTACAAAATGGAAATAATGAATGCCTGCCATTAAACCCAACAATACTCTCTGAAAAGATTTCTTATTTTTAACAAAAGAGTAAGGAATATTTTTTTTATACTTCTTGGAATCTTTAGACATAAACACACTCAAAAAAGCACTAAAAACAATAAAAGCCAAAATATAGACTAAATCTTCCATAAAACAGAGAGTTAAAAAATATTTATAAGTCTATCTAAAACACTCCCCAAGTTTTAAATAACAATTCTCACTAATAAAAATACAATGAAAACAACATTTATTCCCTTAGATTATAGTAATTTTGACTTTGAAGGTAAAAATTATGTGAAAGTAATAGGGAGAAATGAAGAAGGGAAAAGAGTTTGTGTAATTGATACTTGCCCTATTTATCTTTGGGCAATTCTAAAACCAGATTTAAAAAAATCTCAAATAAATAAATTAATTGAAAAAATTCAGAAAATAAAATTAGATGTAAAAGGACGTCATACCAAAGTTGAAAAAGTTGAGTTGCAAGACAAAAACTTTCTTAACAAACCAGTGAAAGCGTTAAAAATATTTGCAACAAATTACAAAGACTTACATGATATTGCTGATAAGTTAGATTATCCTGAAATAGAAAAACGAAGAGGTTATGATTTGGGTTTTGTAAATCATTACATTAGTGAAAAACAAATAAACCCTTTAAATTGGTATGAAATAAATGGTGAAATGTTGAACAACTCAAATGAGTTTGGAGGAATAGATAATCCATTAGAAGTGGACTTTTGTATAAAATTACAAGATTTTAAAGAAATAAAAAATAAAGAACAAGATCCAGAGTTTGTCCCAAAAACATTAGCTTATGATATTGAAACAAATGAATTAAAAATAGGTGAAGGAGAAATAATCATGCTTTCATTAGTTGGGAAAAATTTCAAAAAAGTAATAACTTGGAAAAAATCCAAAACAAAAAAAATACAAGATTATGTTGAATATGTTAAAGATGAAAAAGAACTTTTGAAAAAATTCTGTGAGCATGTAAAAGAATATGGTCCGGATATTTTAGTAGGTTATTTCTCTGATGGTTTTGATATGCCTTACCTTAAAGCAAGAGCAGAAAAACTAAAAGTAAAATTAAATTTAGGAATTGATGATTCTCAACCAAGAATTTCTCGTGGAATAGGTCCAAGTGCAAAGATAAATGGAATTGTTCATGTTGATTTATTAAAATTCATAAGAACAGCGTATGCTCAATATATGAAGTCAGAAACATTAACATTAAATGAAGTTGCAAAAGAATTTTTAAATCAAGGCAAGATTGATTTAAAACCATTAGAAGAAGTTTCAAAAAAGAACGTGGATTGGGAAAAGTTTTATGAGTATAATCTTAAAGATTCTATCTTAACATTAAAACTTTTCGAAAAATTCTGGCCAGATCTCTCAGAATTTACTAAAACAACCAATCAACCAGTATTTGATATATCAAGGGCAGGACTTTCAAAATATGTTGAATCCTACATTTTAAATAATTTAAATAAATTTAATGAAATTCCAGAAAAAAGACCAGGACATAGTGAAATCGGGAAAAGAAGACTTAGAACAAGCGTCGAAGGAGCATTTGTGTTTGAACCAAAACCAGGATTATATGAAGATATTGCAATGTTTGATTTTAGTTCAATGCATACAAGCATAATAATTTCCCACAATATTTCAAAAGGAACTTTATTAGAAAAAAAAGAAAAAAATTCTTATGAAACACCTGAAATAAATTTAAATGGAGAAAAAGTAAGATTCTATTTTTCAAAAAAAACTGGTTTTTTACCAGAAATGTTAAACGAAATATTTGAAAAAAGAAAACAACACAAACAAGAATACAAAAAAGATCCCAACCCAATGACAAAGGCTAGAAGCAATGCATTCAAATTACTTTCTGCTTCTGTCCATGGATATATTGGATTTTTTGGAGCAAGATATTACTCCTTAGAATCTTCAGCTTCAATTCTTGCATTAGTAAGAAAATTCAACAAAGAAGCAATAAAAAAAGTTGAAGAAAAAGGATACAATGTAATTTATGGAGATACAGATTCAATTGCATTTCAAATAAAAAATAAAACCCACAAACAAGTAAAAGAATTTCTAAAAGAATTAAATACTGAATTACCAGGAGTAATGGAACTTGATTTAGAGGGGTTTTTTAAAAGAGGTTTATGGGTAACGAGAAGAACAGGAGACTTTGGAGCAAAAAAGAAATATGCCTTGCTAGATGAAGAAGGAAAAATAAAAATACGTGGTTTTGAAACAGTTCGTAGAGATTGGTGTCAATTATCAAGAAATACACAAAGCAAAGTAATTGAGTTAATATTAAAAAATGGAAATGAAAAAAAAGCATTAGAACACATTAAAAAAATAATTAAAAAAATAAAAGCAAGAGATGTAGATGATAAAGATTTAATTATTAAAACTCAATTAAAAAAACCAATATCAGAATATAAAGCAAATACCCCTCATGTAATTGCTGCAAGAAAAATGAAAGAAAAGGGAATGTCAATTAGTCAAGGTACACTTATTGAATATTATATAGCAGAAACTCAAGATAAAAAATCTAAATTAGTAAGAGACAAAGTAAAACTTCTAGATGAAAAAGGAGAATACAATATTGAATATTATTTAGAAAGGCAAATTCTTCCTGCAGTAGAAAACATACTCCAAGTTTTTGGGATAAATACAGAAGATTTAATAAACAAAAAAAACCAAAATAGTTTAAGTAAATGGATGTAAAACAACATCCAGAGGTGAATTATTATGTCTATGGAAAAAATTTTAAAAGAGTTGAAAGAACATTCTCCGTTCACATTTCTTGCAACATTAATTGCAATTTTATTAGTTGCAATAATAAAATTTTCATTTGATAAAAATGTTCCTGAAAGTTTCTTCAATATTGCACATCCAGCACATGTTTTTGTTTCAGCATTAGTAAGTGCAGCAATATTTTACAAGTACAAAAAGAAAGTGGTTCCTGCACTTTTAGCGGGTATTGGAATATCAATAATAATTGGAACAATAAGTGATGTATTAATCCCTTGGTTAGGTGGAATTGCATTTAATTTAGATACAATCCTTCACATCCCTTTATTTGAAGAAACATTCTTAATTATCTCAACAGCAATAATTGGAAGTATATTAGGAATAACAACAAAATACACAAAAGAACCTCATTTCTTACATGTTTTCCTTTCGGTATTTGCAAGCCTATTCTATTTGACAAACTTCAGCCAAAACATATCTTATATAGGATTCTTATTAATGGTATTAATAATTTTCATTGCAGTTTTAATTCCTTGTTGTATAAGTGATGTTATTCTACCTATTCTTCTCGCAAAGAACAAAAAGGCAAAGGCAAAGTTTTAAAAACCCATTAGGATTCTTCAACTAACTTTAAACTGATTCTTTTAAGAAATTTAAAATGCAAAATAAAAAATATTCCAAAGCAGAGCAGGAGTTGAGGAAAAGATTAGCAGGTGCTTTAAGAGAAAATAGAACCCTCACTAAATCCGAAACAGAATATAAAGAAAAATTAAAACAAACGGAGGATAATTTCGCATTTTTTGCTCATGAAATAAAAGGGGGTTCTTTAAGTGCAGTCATAAGCATAGTTGAACAAATGAGTGTAGACCCAGATTCATTTGGTGAAGAGACACAAGAAATACTTACCTATTCTCTTGAAGGATTAAGAACAACGGCTTCCCTAACAGATTTTGTGCATCCTGATTTAATTAAAAAGAATGAGATAATAACTCCAGAAGGTTTATTGAGAAATATTGCTCTAAAGGAAGAAAGATTCATGAAAGAAAACAAATTAGGCTTAAACTTAAGATACCAACAAGAAGCCCATAGACCAATCGAAATATATGCTAACAACGCAATATTCACTGGAATTTTTAATACACTCACAGGAGATTCTCTAAAGTGGACTCCAGAATATTCAAGAATAGAACAAGCAATAAGAATTGATAAAGGACGCAACTTAGAAATTTTAATAGAAAATAAAACAATGCCAGAATCAAGAAAAAGTCATGGTGAGGGAAAAGGGATAGGTCAAAAATCAGTAAAAAAATTTATAAACAATATGGGTGGAGAAGTTAGTAATTATTTTACAACCTCTGAAATAGTTGAAAACGCCATGAAAAATAAATACCATGAAAGAATAAAATTTGGAAATAGAAACGCCACAGACTATATATGTGAAGGGGATAAAATATATGGTACAAAAATAAGAATTCCTATGGAAAAATTAAAAAAGAAATAAAAAGAAATAAAAACACTTAATTCTTAATAAAAACATGAGAAAAAAGAGGAGTATAAAAAATTTTCATAAAAAATTGCCAGACATTCTTTGGTTTGTATTGGGAGTTGTAATAACTCTCTGGACACTTCTATGGTTATTAATATCAATGAACCTCAATAATAATTCAACAGTAACTCCAGTAATCTTATTTGGAATTGGATTTTATGCAATGATTACATTTATTCTTGGAACTTTGATTTATTATATTTGCAAATTTGCTAAAAAGATTAAGAAAAGGAAAAAAGCAAAACATAAAAAACACACGAAAAAGAAAACAAAAAAACCAGTTAAGAAAAAAGTTCAAAAGAAAAAAATAGGGTATCAAAAAAACTATAAACATTAATTC